>OJWB01000039.1_pt1 | contig 75137 bp, 74 predicted proteins | sample 1600321 | NCBI WGS metagenome assembly OJWB01 (sample SAMN04436905, study PRJEB24849) | human gut metagenome | biome: human gut; feature: NICU; material: stool | host: Homo sapiens | place: USA: Saint Louis, MO | collected 2012-04-01
ATCAAGCCGCTGTGTAACTAAATTTCAAACTGTCTAACTTTTTTGTTGCACTTCAAAACCCGCCCTGAGGTCTTTTTAGTTCGTGGTCAGCCAACTAAACTTCATCCAGTCTAAATTCGTGGCCTAGTTGATTCTTGTAATATACCGGCGACATGACACCATCACAATTCTCGCAACTAAATTGCGGCGGCTGATCAGCACTAAAAGCCAAGTCCGTGCCATCTAACAGTTCAACCACCTCACGCGGAATGTCTTCGTGTTGACTACATTTCTGACAAATAAATTCGACGCTGCTTTTCCCAGTCAAACCGAAGTCGTTCAAAAGCTTGCGTTTCTGCTTTTTGGTACTGGGTTTGATATGCTTCTTGACCAATTTTTTGATTAACCTCCTTCATATACTCATGTGCCTGCCGATCTTTCGCATACTGCACTTTCAGAACACCATTTTTGACCAAACTAACCCCCATGAATTCGAAATATTCACCGCAATCGGAACATTTAAGCGGGCCGTAACCGAATCTTTCGACAATACTTTCGGCCCAAGACTTGCGCTTCATGACCCGGTTCAGATCAACAAGGAGCCGATGAACGGTTTTTTGAAAGGTGGCCATCACCTGCTTCATGAGCGTTTTGATGCGGCGACTGTAAATGCCATAACGCCGAATGGTCTTAAAATGATGGTCGGGGATATGTCGAATCAAAGCGGCAATGAAGTCCTCAACGCTCATGACATGGGTTTCCGTTAAATTAGTCCGTTTATCCTTGTACGTAAATAGCACTTCTGTACCGTCATACATGCGAATACGATCTAGCGCAATCGGACCACGCTTCATGTACCACTAATGTATTTGAGTAACCCTTTGAGATTGGTTCGACTTCTCTTTGGCGCATTGACATAGAATCCTTCACCATGGTTTTGATACGCTCGTTGTAAGCGTGGCTGGATTCTCTTCTTATCCCACTCTGACAAGGTTCGCCGAATGAGCTTAAGAACGGCATTTTGCCAATAAATGCGCATTGCCTTGTAGGGTAAATAGTCGTAAGTTTGCCACTTACCATCAGGGGTAATGCCGCCCATCGTTACCACCATGTGCACATGCGGATTGAACTCCAACTTAGAGCCAAACGTATGCAAAGCGGCAACAACGCCTGCTTGGGCATGGCCTTTCTTTTTGGTTAGCTCCAAAACGATTCTTGCGGCTTCATCCATTAGACCCTTGAGTAACTTTCCCCGATACTTATCCCTGAGAAAGATTTCTCTTAGTCCTACGTCAATCGTAAAAATCACATGACGATGATTAACGGCAAACATGTCCTGCGCGACCAGTTCACTCCAGCGCTGGCTTTCACCGACAGCGCAGGACGGACAAAACTTCCCCTTGCATTTCAAGGCAATGAGTTTTGTTTGATGACACCCTTCACAAACGAACAAGCGGTAACCTTTTCGAATATCTCCACAGGTTTGAAATTTGACAACTTTTTTTAACGACTGACCGAATCCTACGACGATGTTTCTCCAAGAATTTGTCCCAGTTTTGATGCTTGTCAAAAAGGATCGCTTGAAGGATATTCTTTTTCATGCCTTAATTCTACCGGAAGTTTGACCGAATTGAAAACGGTTAACTTCAAGCGGCACAAGGCTTGCATGAGTCCAAAAACTTATAATCCCTTATACGTTAAAAAGCAGGCGTAGCTGTTTATCGAATTAAAAATCCAGTCCCGGTTGATACTGAGATCCTCGACTTGGTCACGTCGTCTTTTAATAACTATGACCAAGCTCTTGACTTCTTTCATTTAGCCCAAAGAATAGTTTCAGCGATCAAATAACGATAGTCATTTAGGTCGAGGGCCCGTCCTCTCCCACCGTCTAGTTGATGCAACTTTCAGGTGTAATTAAAAAAAGTCTTTCCGCTATGAAGCGAGAAGGCTTTTTAGTTTGTAAATCTTTTTTTGGGTACTTGCTATGAACGCTGATCAAGCTTTAAACTCCCAAGAGAATCACAGCCGGCACCGGTCAATTGGTAGCCTGATCATCGTGTTAACACACTGGATTTATTCATCGATCTGGTGAAATATATTCCATACTGAGAAACTAAAGGCCAATATTTACAACTGGTTATATCTGATCTCCATTACTTTCAATGACTTTTTGATACCAGTAAAAGCTATCCTTGCGAATTCGTTTTCCCGTACCGTTCCCCTTGTCATCAAGATCGACGTACACAAACCCATATCGTTTACTCATTTCAGCTTGCGAATAACTGACAATATCAATTGGCCCCCATGCGGCATAACCAAAAATGTGGACACCATCCTTGATTGCCTCTTTCATTTGCTTAATGTGAGCCTTCAAGTATTTGATTCGATAAGCATCATGGATTTTATTATCTTCAACAGTATCCAAAGCTCCTAATCCATTCTCTGCAACAAACAAGGGTAGATGATACCTGTCCCAGAGAACATTAAAGCCATATCTAAATCCAATGGGGTCAAACGACCATCCCCAAATAGATTCCTCAAGTTCAGGATTTGGCAACAAACTATCAGGAGTATCTGCACTTATCAAAGAGCTACTGTAATAGCTAAAGGCAATGAAATCAACAGGATTGTTCTTTATTAAGTCCAGCTCTTTTTGGTCTATACTCAGCTGTATATTATTGTCTTCGAAGTATCGAAGCATATATCCTGGGTATTCTCCCCTAGCCAAAACATCAGAGAAAAAGAATGTGTCTTTATTCCACCTTTTGTAAGTAGCCATAACATCTTGGGGTTTAGTTGAAGCTGGATAAACATTTGTCAACCCAAGCATCATGCCTATCTTAATATCATTATCAATCTGGTGCCCATACTTAACAGTTTGTGCATTGGCTATGAATTGATGATGAACAGCCTGGAACTTTGCCTGCTTTTCGTTGGGTTGATTCTCTTTTAAAATTCCTAATCCGGCAAATTCACCCCAACCATACACATCATTTACTTGATTGAAGACTATCCAATATTTTACTTTATCATGATATCGATCAAGCAAAACCTGGGCAAAACGATTAAAGAAGTTGATCATTTCCGGATTTTCCCATCCGCCATACTTTGTAATCAGGTTTAGCGGCATTTCATAATGCGAGATTGTCATAACTGGAGTAATATCAAGATCAAGCATTTTCTGAATGAGTTTGTCATAGAACTTCAGCCCTTTTTCATTAGGCTCTTTCTCATCCCCGTTCGGAAATATTCTTGACCAGCTAAAAGAAGTACGAAAAGTATTAAAACCCATTTCCTTCATTAGGTCAAGATCTGAATCATAAGTGTGAAAAAAATCAATGCCTCTTCTACGCGGATAGTTTCCACTCTTATCAGCCAAAGCACGCTCAATATCTGCCCGTGTAACATGCTCACCAAAAGACCCTAAACGACTATATTTCTCCGGAAGTAGCATGATGTCTGCTTGACTCGGTCCTCGACCATCTGTCTGCCAAGCCCCTTCTGCTTGGTTCGCTGCGATTGCTCCTCCCCATAAAAAATTCTTTGGGAAACCTTTTGGTGTATATAGCTGTTGCTGTGTCATATTTCCACCCCTTCTAATTATAGTTGATCCATCTTGCTTTCTTTTATCTGCCTTTCAAGCCTCAACAAAAAGTCCTCATAACTAGTTGAGCCAATGAGATCATAAACATTCTTCTTCACAGAGAGTACATCAATAAGTGCTTGCAATAAGTCTCCAAATATCTTAATATCATCTTTTTTCACAGCAATCATTAACATCAAGTGACACAGGTTATCACCAGCCCATTTAATTCCATGTGAATTCACCATAATTAAAATGCCAGTCTTATTGGCGTTCATTTTAAGCGGATGCGGAATTGCAACCAGACCGAAAAGTGTAGAGGCCATGTTTTCACGTTGTTTTAAGTTTTCAAGAAAATCATCGTTGACATACCCAAGATTTTCCAATTTTTCTGCCGCCATGTTGAGGCTGATTTCTTTAGATATATGCTTATCGGTTCTAATAAAAGTACTTCTATTTGTATACTGTTTTACATATTCTACAATTTTTTTTGCGTTAATATCATGCTTGATTTCATCGATCTTAGCTCTTACTTTACTGACATCCAAACTTGAGAGCAGCGGTGAGATGTTGACCAAATAGCTGTTTTTTGAAACTGCCACATTCGTAGTACTTATTACTAGCCTAGATTCAATCATCGATGGTTTGATGGTACCGTTCGAAACTATCTGCGCAATATGAATGTCTTCCGAGAATAATCGATCGATTTTATCTGCGATTCTAGATGCAGTATCATAGTATTCTGGAACAATGATCGCCGTATTAATGCGATTATCTTCGATTGTATCCATATAGACACCCAGATGAAGGAGCAGATAAACACTTTCTCTTTTATCAATCTTGACGCTCAACCGTTCAGAAATGTCTTTTAAAATAAATAACGAAAGGTCATACAAAAGTGGGTATTGCTTAGTCAGATAATCAAATTCTTGATTTGGATATGCAGCGTTCAGTTGAGCCCTAGCTACCATGTTATTAACATGAATAATAAACTTCACTAAAAATGTTGGGCTTTCTAATTCCAGTTTATATTCTTTATCCACATCAGAAACAACATTTAAGCAGGTTTTAATAATTTGAATGGGTATGAATTTTTTGAGGTCTTCAAGACGCTGAGTTGCTGCATTTCTTACGATCGTCTTTCCGATAAGAGCGAGGGTCAGTCCTTTTACCTCAAAATCATTAAATCGAATATCAAACAACGATGATATGATGCTTGTAATTTCCTTAGTGATCCCATACTCTGGTCTACTTATGAGGCTGCCATTATCAATGGCGTCATCATAGCCATTGCCATGAACAATTCGATTGATTGATATTGCATAGTGCAGTAGCAGGTTGTTCATTTCGTATCCATTGACAACGAGATCATTCTTATTAACTGCATTTGTGATAATATCTTGTAACTTAGAAATGGGAATACCTGGGAGCATTCTTTGAATATCCATTTCTAAGCTCTTAGACGGTCCATCTTTAATTTCTTTTCCAATAAGAGCGTGAAACAGCTTGCGAACATTGAATTCATCGCCTTCAATACCCACTAGGTTTCTTTTAATGGTAATCTTCACATGTCTATGCTGATTGGCCTTATTAAAGTCTTGGATAATTTTTCTAATCGTTGATTCCGAAAAGAAGATTCTGTTGATAATCTCAGTTAGACTCAATTCTCTCTTTGTGGATGTGAATAGAAGCATAAAAATTCGTTCTGCAATGTTTGCTTCGTCTCTTCTAGTATCCACATGAACGGATGCTTTTATACGTCTTAAGCGATAGCCTATTTGACTGGACTCAACAATTTCTTCGGATGAATTAATTTTGTTTATGTGATTTCGAACAGTACGTGTCGAAATTCCATATTGAACTGCAATTGTCTCTGCATTTTGCCAACCTGAGTGGGTCTTTAAAAAGTCAAGGATGTTATCACTCGATATCTTCAAGACTAATTCTTCATCCTTTCATTATCTACTCATCCTTTTTCAGTAGCTACCTGCTGTTCTTTTTCAAGTTCCGCCTTATCACTCAACTTGAAGAACGGCAGATACACAAACCACGAAATAATAAATAGAACGATCACATAGATTGGGGCAGCAAATGAACCAGTTGAGAAATAGGCAAAGATAGGCGAAGGTAAATACCACAAATCAAAAACATGCGGTGGTACCGGAATTAACCCTATCTTCATGACAAGCCAAGTTAAAATTGGTCCAAGCAACCCCATAATCCACATAGGAATCATAAGCAGTGGGTTAAACGCAATTGGAGCTCCAAAGACAACTGGTTCATTAATGTTAAAGATAGACGGAATAAGTGCCGCTCGACCCACCATCTTCATTCGGGCAGACTTCGCCATAAACGTCATCATGATACATAACGCTAATGTTGCACCACCACCACCAATGACAAAGATACCAATAGCCTCTTCTACAAAAATGTTTGTAGCTGGTAACCCAGCGCTCACTGCTTTAGCGTTAGCAGCAATCGCGGGTAATGCTATAGCCATTTCAACTGGATAGATAATCCAACTTGAAATACCAAAAGAATATAGAAACGAATAACCAAGAAAAATGATAATAACAAAACCCCAGAAACTACCGCCAATTTTAACTAATGGATGAAAGATAGCCTCTATAGCATTAGTCATATTAAAATCAAACTGAAAGGTTAAAGGCCATCCTACGACTAAAATAATGATTATTGGAATTAGAGTGTTAAACCATGTGCTAACAAAATCAGGTAAGCCGGAATCTTCGCCGAACAGTTGAAACTTCGCAGCCAAATTCATAATAAAGGCGACAAACAAGCCAGCTACTAAAGCTGTCAGCATGCCTCCTGTTCCAAGAAGACTCGTGTTCAAAATAATATTTCCAGCTTTATTAAATACTGGATAAATCAACATTAGGAAAAATGCGATCCCTGCTAATCCCGCTGGCTTTGCAACATCTTTATGTTTCTTATGAAGCATGACGGCCTCAGGAATTAGATAGGCTAAGAATAACGAAAACAATCCAAAACTAAACGTACTGATCATCGAAAAGTCTGGGAACGATTTCCAATAGGTTTTAATAATGCCTAATATTGTTGCAAAAGAGCCAATAAAGATCATAGGCATTGCGGTTAAAATTCCATCTTGAACAGCTTCTATCCAAGGGTTTTTGGCAATTTTATTGACTTTTGGCGCAAAACTATCCGTCATCCACGCCATGACATTATGCATTGCTGTCACCTCCATGTTTCTTTTCAATTTCGGTAATTTTTTCTGCCAACAACATTTCACTTTGAATTGTCATCAGTGTATCTTGTGCATGTCCAAACAGTGTTGAATATGGAATAAAATCGCCGTTTGCCTCTAACTGGATCATATCGGTCTGGTGGGAATGCGCTTCAGTCAACTCCAAATGTGCATGTTTGAAGTTATCCGCGATTTTGCGAAAATCTGGCTTTTCCGCAGTCAACTCAGTTAATGCAGCCATCGTCAGCTCTCGGGCATTGCCAGCATGCAAAATCACTTGCATTGACACCTGATTTAGATCATCTCGAGTTATTTCTCTTGCCATGATAATCTTCCTCACTTTAATTGTTCTTCAGCAAACTTGACCAAACCCATGCCATCTAATGAACCATATACAGCTTGAGGAATAACAGCAATCTTAACGTTGTGTGCTTTAGCCTCAGGTTCGATATCAGTTACCATGTATTTCAAATGAGGTGCAATTAGCAACAGATCATTGCCCTCTAGAAAGTCTTCCAACTCAGAATCACTTCTTGCTTTAAATACAACGGAAGAGTTCGTCCTCTTGGCAGCTTTTCTTCCTGCTGCTGCCATAAAACCACTTGAAGCACCACTGCCACAAACCAACAATACATTAGCCATCTTTATGACCTCCTTCTATATTGACATTGTAACCGCTTTCTACACGGCTTATACGCTTAAAAGTTTCCTAGGCACGGAAAAGAAAAAATTCACAATGTTGTCTTATAAATTAGTCGATTACACAGATTCATTCCTTCTGACGACTAAAAAGAATGAATCGTAGGCAAAAAAACAGGCATCCCCGCGCCAGATAACGCGATGACTGCCTGCATCATTACCTAATTCAATTAAAAAGTTAGCCTTTAAAAGGATTAAAAAACCGCCCGCCGTTAACCCGAAACAGCACCAATCCAATCACAATAATCACCACAACGCCGCCCAGCACCAACCAATCCGGTGTTCTTAGCGGCTGATCCATGTACCACGTCCGACGCTTACCAGTACCAAAACGCCGCAGTTCCATGGCTTGGCTGATTTGATCAATGCGATCCAGACTTGTGAAGATCAGTGGCATGAGAATCTGCCCCATCCCTTTCAACCGCTGGAACAGCTTGGCTTTGCGCGATAATTCATAGCCGCGCGCTTGCTGGGCTAGGCTGATTTGGCGGAAATTGGCTTGGACATCGGGAATGTACCGCAGCGCCAAGGCCACCGAGTAGCTGATGCGATACGATACGTGTAACTTATTGAGACTCGCCGCAAACTCGCTGGGATTGGTGGTGATTAAGAAGATCAAGGCCAGCGGGACGGTCACAATGTATTTCAGAGCGAGATTTAGTTCATAAAATAGCTGTTCCTGAGTCAGGGTCAGGTAGCCGGCATGGATCAAAACATGTTTGCTTCCATAGAGCCCCACCCCGTATTGCGGCGAGAAGACATAAACCAGTAATAGGTTCACGACCGCAAAAATGGTAATAATTTTGATAACCAAGCTAATTTGGTGCCAGTGAATTTTTGCTTGTAAGAATAAAATAATCGAAGCCAGCATGACTGCGCAAACGAAGCGTGTGTCGTAACTGGCCATGACAATAACCGAAATGCCGAGGAACGCCAACATTTTAGTTGCTCCGGTTAAACGGTGCAGCCACGTGTCTTGGGGATCGTATCCAAAAAGAGAATTCATTGGCGCACCCTCCGTTCCTGATCAATCACTGCTTGGGTAAATGCCAGCGGGTCAAGATTTAAGCGTTTGGCTAAACGATATAGGCTGGGTTGGGCCAGCGAAGCGTGTTGAATCACGTCCGGATTGGTCAATACCGCAGCGGGCGTGGCATCCATCAAGACGCCGCCATCGCCGAGCACAATCGTCCGCTGCGCATATTCCAACATCAGGTGCATATCATGGGTAATCAACATCATCGTAATGCCTTGGTCATTCAACTTGGTCAAAAAGCGCATCATATCGGTAAAATGCCGCCAATCCTGACCGGCAGTCGGTTCATCAAGAATCATCAATGCCGGCTCTAGTACCAAAATTGCTGCAATCGTCACCCGCTTCTTTTGACCGTAACTCAACGCGTTAATTGGCCAGGAACGGAATGGATACAAGCCGCAAACTTTAAGCGCCGATAGCACTGCCGATTTGACGCGGTCTTCATCCCAACCACGTAATCGCGGTCCCAGTGCAACTTCATCAAAAATCAAATGCTTGCTAATCATCTGGTTCGGATCCTGCAGAATATAGCCAATCTTATCTGCCCGCTCTTTAACCGACCATGTGGCCAAATCCTCGCCATCCAGCGTAATCTGGCCAGCATTCGGATTCAGAAACCCCGCGATCAAATGGCTCAAGGTAGACTTGCCGACACCATTGCGTCCCACCAACGCCACCATCTCACCATGATGCAGCGTTAAGTTCAAATCGGTGAAAATCTGGCGGCCTTTTGGATACGCAAATTGTAAGCCGGCAACCGTCAACAGCGGTGTTTGCGGCTGATCGGCGACCGTTTTCGGCGCCTCGGTGGTAAAGTCTGCAAGTTTGGCACCTAAATTCGGGGCGTCGAATGTTTCGAGGTTTGCCAAGTGCGTTGCCTGCTTCAAATCAATACCTGCAAACTCGGCTGCTTCAAGATACAACGGCTCGCGTAGTCCGATTTTTTGGAGCAATTGGCCGCGCAACAATGCTTCCGGGGTGTCGTCAGCGAGAATGCGGCCATCTGCCATCACCACCACGCGATCAACCGGCCGCCGCAACACGTCTTCCAGTCGATGCTCAATGATGACTTCCGTGACATGATAGGTTTGATGCAGCTCATCAATTAACGCCACTGATGCTTCACCGGTTGCCGGATCCAGGCTCGCCAACGGTTCATCAAACAGCAAAATGTCGCCTTCATCAATTAAGACGCCGGCCATTGCCACCCGCTGCTTTTGCCCGCCAGAAAGTGATTGCGGTGCCTGCGCCAATAAATCACCAATTTTCAGACGCTCGGCCCACTTTTTAACTCTGGTGTGCATCTCACTCGGAGCCACGGCGCTGTTTTCCAATGCAAAGGCAATATCTTCGCCGGCTGTCAACGCGACAAATTGGGCATCTGGGTCCTGCAACACCGTTCCGACATTCAGCGACAACGCAGCCAGACTCTGATCCTGCACAACATTCCCGTTCACCTTCACTGTCCCGCTTAATTTCCCGGGAAATGCATGTGGAATCAGCCCGTTAATCAGGTTGCCTAGTGTGGATTTGCCTGACCCGGATGGCCCGACAATCAAGACTTTTTCGCCTGGCTGAATTGTCAGGTTAATATCGTGTAAGGTCGGTTCAGCCTGACTGTCATATTGAAATGTCACATGATCAAGTTGAATTGCTGGTGCCGCCATATTAAGACTCTTTCTTCAAACTGCCAGAACGTGTCCGCGTTGCTGCATACGCCACCAACAAAATCGTCCCGATCACACCAGTTGCGATGCTATTGGAAATTGCCGAAACAATCCCCTGAACATAAACCTTATTAGCCGGTTCGCTATAGATGATAATATCCAGCGTCGGTGCAATCAGACTCCAGCTAACCACATTCGTAATCACCTGCAAAACGTTAAACGCCACAATTTTTTTCGCACCAAAATTGCCGGCTTCAACGTTAAACCGCCGCCAAAATAGCCCAATCACAAAGCCAACCAAACCGGTAGTGAAAACCCATGTCCACCAAGGCTGACCGTATTGAGTAAAGTCATTCAGTGCATGGCCGAGAAAACCGATAAAGAAGCCGGCGATCGGTCCAAACAGCGTTGCAATAAAGCCCAAGAAACCATAAGAAATATCAATATTCGTGTTAGCAATCCCAGTTGGAATAACGGCAAAGCGCTTTAAAATAAATAAAATTGCAGTACCAATCCCGATTGCAACAACCGTTCGGACACTCAAAACTTTGTGATCTCGCATAAAAATCCTCCTCGTATCATTCGTGCCACAACGTCAACGAATGATTAGCTGACGCAACATTTTCATAATGAATTCATTATACCTAAAGCCGCTTAACAGTGATATGCCAATCAACGCCAGTACCAATATGATACAACTTCGAAAATGAATCCTGATTAATCGCCACGCCAAGGTTCAGCAATGAATTCACATACACCAGCGGCTCGCCAACCCGTACCGCCGCAAACGTCCGCGTAAACGGCATCTGGTTTTGATACCGCATCTGATCATGATAATAAATCGACACCTGCACCAACTCGCCCGGTGCCACGCCAAGCTTCTTAAACGCATCCAGCGGAATATTCGTCCACAACGAACCAAACCGAATATCCAAAATATCGATTGTCCCGGCAATTTGGCCTTCCTGCTGCGTCACTTCGCCCAACGGCAACATTACAATCTGATCAGCAGCAAGCGGTGTCCCTAGATCCTCAAACGTAATCTGGCCACTCGCCAACTTTGCGCCATTGTACGCATAAATATCCCGGCCATGAAACGTGTGACTCTCCTGACTACCAGGCAACGCATGCGCCGCCTCATCAATCACACTCACCCGCTTCAAACCAACAAACTTCGCCAAATGCGTCAACGTCCCATTATCCGGTGTAATCACAAAATGATGGTCCGCCGTCTCCGCAATAATACTCCGTCGATCACTGCCAACACCCGGATCAACCACCGAAACAAAAACCGTCCCCGCCGGCCAATACTTCGTCGTCTGATACAACCGATAAGACGCCGCAAAAATGTCATACGGTGGAATCTCGTGCGTCAAATCATGAATCGACAGCTTATCATCAACACCATAAGCCACCCCATACATCGCCGCAACGGCACCATCCACCAATCCGAAATCTGTCTGCAACACTAACTTTGCCATCTACTCGCCTCCTATATTCTCAGCAGCATCCTATGACCAATTGTTCGTTGGCAGATGCTGCTGTGTTTCGTTCAGTTTTGGTACTTGTTTGTGGGTTCTGTGGAAACTGAATGTAATCAGAGTTTAGCTGAGAAATGTTCGGGTGTAAAGGCTGTGTTCAAACTTAAACTGCTTAGTTTATAAATCTTTCCGCATACCAAGGATCTCAAATTTCTTGCCGGAAAAAATTAAGATTGATTGAAATTCAATACCGTCAAATTTGGAGACGCTTAATTCGGTTCATCCTTTGCTATTTCTGATACTTGATAGCTGTATTAATGACCGAAATTCTTTCGCAACCGGAGAAAGAATTTGATATTTCAGATACGCACAAAATATATCCCGGTATCGTTGATCTTCTAAATTCAAAACTTTGACATCAAAGTTATCTAACACATAGATACGTGGTATGACTGCAATCCCAATACCAGACTCTACAAGCGACACCATCATGGATGAGTCGTCAACCTGCATAACAATGTCTAACTTTGTCATATCAACATTCAGCATACGTGCAATGTCATAGTAAACAGCGCTCTGAGTGCTAAAAGTAATAAGCGGATACTTAAGGATTTCTGAGATTAAAATCTGTTCACGTTCAGCAAGTTCATGCCATCTGCTGGTTATGACAACATAGGGTTCCCGTTCAATTAATGAAAATTCGATATCCTCATTATGCCTTGAGTAGGAACAGATTCCAAAGTCAACATCGTGATCCCTGATACCTTGTAATATCTGTTCGGTATTTCCTTGAATGATACTAAAATTTACAAGGTTTTCTGGATGAAATTGTCGGTAACGTCTAATGGCCTTAGGAACAATATTCACTCCAAAAGATCCGGAAACTCCAATCGTGACATTTCCGATATTTCCATTTAGATATTGAGCTACCTTTTCCTTGCTTTGAGCAACATCTTGAAGTATTTTCTTTGCCTCTTCTTGAAAAACAGCCCCTGCCCCGGTCAAATAAGTAACTCGTTTCTCAGCATAAAACAATGGTGTTCCAAATTCTCGTTCAAGATTCAGCATTGACTGGCTTAATGTTGATTGGGCAATATCCAATTGAAATGCCGCTTCACTGTATGAACCAACTCTAGCCAACACCAAAAAGTAATTCAGTTGATTAAGATTCATGACTGTCCTCTCTGCTCTGATAAATCGGTTTTACCGAAAGAAGTAGTGAATTAAATCGATTGCACGAATGAAAGCGCTATTTTATTCTAACACCAACAGCCTGTTGTACAACAGAAAAAAAGGATATGCTCAAGGAGGACATTTTGATGAATTCAGACTTAATAGTCGTTGGTGGTGGAACCGCAGGCGTAATGGCTGCATTAGCAGCCGCTTCAAGGGGTATAAAGGTAACCATTATTGAACAACAATCCACCTGTGGGGGAAATGCAACTTTATCAGGGTTAGCGGAATTCAACGCAGTCACATTTAAAAAAAGATTGATCTATAAAGGTTTTGAAAAAAAGATATTTGATCGTCTCGTTGAATGGAATTCAGGTAAATATTATTACCAATTACCAATGTCTTCCGACAAAAGTATACGAGTAGATCGACTCCGGTATAATCCCGAAGTTTTGAAACTGATACTGGAGGATCTATTGACTGAAAACAACGTTCGCATATACTACAATACTTCCTTCAGGTCTGCACAGAAATTGACAAATGGATTTGAAATAGAAGCTGAAAGTTTTGGTAAATCAGTTCAGCTTTCAACGAAGTACATCATTGATGGAACCAGTAATTCTGCAGTTGCAGTTAGTTTAGGGTGTCAAACTCAACCATTAGCTTCAAATAAAATTCCCGTATCGACACAATTGTTCAGACTTTCTAATGTAGATCTTACTACTCTCCAGGAATTTATTGACAGCGGTCATCTGTCAGAAATAATTAATGATGCCTTTGCCAAGGACATTATTAAAGGGAGAATACTTGCATTTGCTCCAATACCGGGAACCAACGATGTAAGCGTGAATGTTACCAGAACAAGCGTCGACTATCGTGATGCCTTGCAACTTTCAAGAGGATTGCAAGAAAGCAGAAAACAAATAAGTTCAATCATTGTATTCATTAAAGAAAATATCCCAGGTTGTGAAAATTCTTATATCTCAAATATCGCACCAATTCTAGGCGTTAGGGCAAGCATTAAACTCAAAGGACGAACAACGTTGAGCTTATCTGATATTCAGCAGGCACGCCAATTTGAAGACTGTGTTGCTGTTGGCTGCTATCCAGTCGATGTTCATGATCCGATTACAAAAAAAGTTCATTTTATGAAAATTAACAGTATGTATCAAATTCCTTTTAGTGCTTGTCTCCCACAGGAAGATCTCAATCTTGCTGTAATAGGCAAAGCAATATCAACCGATGATGAAACTTTTGCAGCTACGAGAGTTATGCCAATAGTTATGAATGTTGGCGAATCAGTTGGTGCCATCTTTGCCTATGCAATTAACGCTCACAAGAATATCTATGATTTCTCTCCTTCCAAATTACAGCAAGTCTTAAATCAAACAAATCTGGTTTCAAATTTTAGTGAGGTGAACTGATATGCAAACTACGGCAAAAGCTTTTAGTATTACTGAATTTCTTGGCAAAATCAATTCGAAAAAGATTATGAACGTGATTTCGTTTGCCTTTATATTTCTCTTTCGTTTTATCCCCGCTCCAGATGGACTATCAGTTGACTCCATGCAAATGATAGGAATCTTCATCGGCATATTGTTACTTTGGAATTTTGCGGGAATTGGGTGGACCAGCCTATTATGCATGACAGTCATCGTTATCTTCCAGATCATGACTCAGACTGAGATTTTTGCCAATGGAATTGGCAATTGGGTGAACTCTTTTCTTTATGCATTCTTCATGATCAGTTACGTTATGGCAGAAACGGGTTTGTCAAAACGAATTGCAATTTGGTCAGTATCTAACAAATTTGCTAGTCGCGGTCCATGGACTTTCATTGTGATCTTTCTCTTCGCCTCAGTCTTTCTCTCGGCTTTTATGTCTCAAACGGCCGCTTTGTTAGTTTTCATCCCAATAGCTGAGGAGTTATTCAAAGAACTAGGTTTAAAAAAGGGGGATCGCTTACCGCAGATGATTATTCTGGGTCTTGCAATGTGCGTCGGCATTGGATCTTCAATGACACCTATCGGACATGCCATTGTTCTAATTCCACTAACATTCCTGGCTCGTGATACCAACATAAACATTGACGTTGTATCATATAGCATTGTTGGCATTATCACTGGACTGCTCGTTTTCATTGCGTTCATACTAATCTACAAATTTTTTTACCGTCCTGATGTTAATCCTTTGCGCAACTTTGATTCAAATAAATTACGCCGAGAGTTACCCCCTATGTCTAAACAAGAAAAGATCACCGCATTCGTGTTCGTCAGTGTCATTGGTATTTGGATTATTCAAGGAACAATTGGAAACTTCTATCCTGCATTTGGCGCATACATGTCTTCTTTAGGAAATGCCATTCCTGCTTTTATCGGCGTTATCTTGCTTTGCTTGATCAGTATTGATGGCAAGCCAATAATGGATTTTAAAGTTGCTTCAACTCAGGGCGTGCCGTGGAACACATTAATATTCAATGCAGCTGTCTTAGTTTTATCCACTGCACTAGTACAAGATAAACTCGGAATTACCAAGTACTTTGCAAAAATCGTTGGTCCAGTTGTCGGTGACTTTTCTAGTTTCCTATTCGTATTAGTAGCGATGTTCTTACTGGTTCTATTAAAGCAATTTATTTCAAGTACGATTATGGCAACAGTTTTCTACTCGTTACTAATTCCATTAGCTACAGCTCTTGGAAATGTAAATGTAGCGGCGCTCACGACGCTTATTGCCGCTGGTGCCTCTTATGCATGGTCAACACCACCTTCAACGATACCCATGGCACTTGCTGGTGGTTCTGGGTGGGTAGATCTTAAGGTGATGTTAAGATATGGATTGGCGCTAGCCGTTGCTGGTATACTTATCTTAGCATTCGTTGGTTATCCTGTTGCGTCACTGATCTTTAATTAATAAGCCGCCCAAAGATATTTTAATTTCAAAATATCTAAGCTAAAAAGCGGTTCTGATCTCTTGCCAGAAATCAGAACCGCTTTTGTACATATAAAGTAAATATAGTGGGAATCTTGAAGCGTTGGTCTCTCATTATGAGTTGATATATGGCGTCAATTTTTCTGGAGACTCAAGGTAAAGGCTTAGTTTATGATCACTGCCAAATAAACGAATCTTTTCCGCAATCACCTTTTTTTGCGAATCATCCGCACCGGGCGTCATAATCCACGGCTCATACTCATTCGGATTCTCAGCCACAGCTTTAGCAATCCCATGATAAAATGGCACTTTAATATCTGTCGAAATATTAACTTTTGATATGCCATTTTGAATAGCTTCTCGAATCTTGCTGTCAGGATTGTCTGATCCGCCATGTAGCACCAAAGGCATCTTCAATGTTGCGTTAAGTTTCTTCAAGATGTCAATTCGTATATCATTTTCCCCGCTTGGATACGGGCCGTGGACAGTGCCAATCGCCACGGCTAGATCATCAACGCCCGTTTCTTCAACAAATTGTTTAGCACTTTCAGAGTCAGTATAAATTCTGCCCATATTCTGATCTTCTGTGAACTTTCTATTTCCAATACTTCCCAGTTCCGCTTCTACGGAGACGCCAACCCTGTGGGCCACTTCAACTACTTGTTTTGTTAGCCTCAAGTTCTCTTCGAACGAAAACCCCGAGCTATCAATCATGACAGAATTCGCTTGATCTTGAATTGCTCGCAATACATCAGCCATATTCCTCCCATGGTCTAGATGAATAGCAACTGGAATAGTGGCGGTCAGAGCTGCTTCTCGAATATATTTAAAAATAGCACTTCCCATTAGTTCATATTCAAGAGGATGAATTTCAAGGATGACCGGCGACTCTAATTCTTCCGCAACGGCAATGATATTTTTAACAAATTCGCTATTTCCAACGTTAAAGGCACCGACTGCAAACTTATTTTGATAAGCTGTCGTCACTAGATATTTCGTTGATACAAGTGGCATAAAAGAACAACCCCTCCCTAAATTACTTTCAGCCCAATTAATACGATGACAATGCCTGCAATCATATACAGCAAATTACATCTCTGCTTCTTACCCTGCTTTTCGTTTTTTACTAGAAAACCACTGGTCAAAAGTATGAGGCCGATTGCAATTATTATTGTGTTTTGATTGATCGTTTTACTTCACCCTTACTTCAAAATACCGAGCCAATAGCCAATGATGCCAACTCCAAATAAAACAAAAATCAAAAGAATTGGGCTAACTTTCTTCCGAAGTAAATACATGCACAACAGTGTCAGACCCAACGCTAAGAGTCCTGGACAAAACTGATCTAGGATATTTTGCAAGGTCGTTACTGTCGTTTTACCACTCACGGTCGTCTTCGAAACAACTAATGGTACATTAATGGTTGTCCATTTTGTGACTAAAACACCCATGATAAAGAGGCCAAGTACCGTCGCGCCTTCGGTAATCTTTTGTAGAAGATTACCGCTCATGTCTTTAACAAGCGCTAATCCTCTCGAAAATCCAAGTTGAAGTCCATACCATTTAAATGCCAATCGAACTGCATTAAAAGCGAAGAAGAACAGAATAGGCCCCAGCCAAGATCCCTGAAGTGCCAGTGAGGCACCTAAAGCTGCAAGAATAGGACGCAGTGTGCCCCACATGATTGGATCACCAACACCAGCCAAGGGTCCCATTAAGCCAACTTTAAAGCTATTAATAGTCCCATCATCAATCGGTTCCCCAGCCGCTCGACCTTCTTCTAACGCCATTGTCACACCGACAATTGGTCCACACATAGCCGGCGTTGTGTTAAAGAAGACAAGGTGTCGTTTTAGGGCCGCCACTTGATCTTCTTTCTTTGAATAAACACGTTTAATTGTCGGAATCATATCAACACAAAAAGCGAGCGCATGAATCCGTTCAAAGTTGAATGAAGCTTGTTGAAAGTTCTCGAATACAAAAGTCTTAAACATATCTCCCTTTGTAATCTTAGTTTTCAGTTTATTTACTTGTACAGGTTGATCAGCCATAATTCATTACACTTCCTTTCAGTCGTCCAACTCGTCTTCTGGTAACTCAGCAGGATGATCACTGGCCGATGCAACTGCCCCACCGGAACTGCCCGATCCATTGCTGTGGTTTTGCGCAAACTTAGGATTTAGTTGAACATAGATGATAGCAAAGATCAGCCCAACAGCGCCCCAAGCTAACAAGCTTAATTTTAAATATCCGCCAAGTACAAAGCCGAGATAGAAGAAAGGCATCAAATACTTAACACTCATCATATTTAGAATCATGGCATACCCAACAACCACAATGAACCCTCCTGCTACTGTAAGGCCTCCGGTAATCACTTGTGGCAATGCATCTAGCATGCTCTTAATCTCTTCTGGACTCACGAATACTGCAACAATCGTGGTCGGAATTGAGACCCGGAGCGCTTGAACAATTAATGCCGTGAAGTGTAACCATATGATGGCAGTAAAGTTTGCCTTTTCCGCCTCACGATCCGCCGCATGTTGAAATGCCACTGTAACAGTTCGTGCCAAGACTGTAAGAACTTGCCCGGCCGCTGCAACCGGTAAAGCAATCGCAATTCCCTTCTGAATATCCTGATTGCCAACAATAACTAGAATTGTTGAAATAGTACTTGCCAAAGCCGAATCTGGAGATTGTGCAGCCCCTATATTCATCCAGCCAAGGGCAATAAGCTCCAAAGTTCCACCTAAAATAATCCCTGTCTTTGGATCACCTAAAATCAAACCCATAACTGAACACGCGATCAAGGGCCGATGAGTCTGAAATTCATCTAATACACTTCCCATACCCACTACTGAAGACCAGATGAATATAAGAATAATTTGAATGGTAGAGATTGCCATTTATAATCACCGCCTAATCCTTTCCAAACGTTTCATCTATCTTAGTCAAAATATCTGTAGATGGATCTGTTTTAACTACACGGAGATCAAGCTTGACTCCTAATCGATCTAATTCTCGAAATGCTGCAACATCTTCTGCATTTAAGGAAACAGCCTTACTAATCTGGGTCTTACCTTGCTTAAATTGCATTCCACCAATGTTTAATTTCTTTAATGGAATTCCACCTTTTACCAGATCAACTACTTCACTTGGATTGGTAAACAAATAGAACACTTTATCTTTGCTATATTTGGGATTGTTATAAACAGCAATCGCCTTTGGTACATCAACAATATTGACTTTCATGCCTGGAGGTGCTGCCTGCTTTAACAAGGTCTTACGAATATCGTCCTTATAAACCTCTGAACTGACGATGATGATACGATCCGCATTTGATTCTTTAGACCAGACTGTTGTAACCTGACCATGAATTAAGCGATCGTCAACTCTTGCAAGCGTAATAATCATCAGAAATCATCCTCCTTTGCATTTGCTGTCAATTTTTCGCTAAGGCTCGTTGAGAATTCTTCTTTGCTCTTCATTAAATGTGATACTAGTTGACCAACATCCATACTATTTGCGTTAACTGCAACCTCCAATAACATGGGCAAGCACATTCCAGCGACAACATCGGCCGCTTTCTTTTTCAAAACTAATTCTGCTGCTGCATTGTAAGGTGTTCCTGAAAATAAATCGGTAATAATTAAAGTACTAGACGCTTTTTTAGGATCAATCGCTGAAATAATTTTATTCGTCAACGATTGCAAACCCTCTTTAGGTGTAAAGTCTATTGGATGGAAATTTGGCACCTCACCATAAATCATCTCCACTGCTTCTTTAAAGGCTTTTGCAGTATGTGCATGCCCAACTAAAATTATTTCCATTTCTATCGCACATCTCCAATCTTATAAACATGTTTTAACCGCGTGATTTTCCGCCTGCGACATTAGTTGTAACCCCAGTGATGTAGCTAGCACGATTGGAAACAAAATAGTTAACTAAGTCAGCCACCTCACTCAGTTTGCCGCTTCGGCCCATTGGCGTTGTAGATGTGGACTTATAGCCTGCTCGAATTGCTTCTACAGTTGTCCCTCGGGTGTAAGCCAATGCTTCTTCATAATCGGGAGTTCTTAGCCCTGTAGCTTCCATGATGCCAGGCGCGACGCCAACAACTCGAATATTGAATTTACCTAATTCTTTCGCCCATGAACGGGTAAAACCGTTGATAGCACCTTTACTGGCTGAATATACGCTTTGGCCAACAGAACCTTCTAGACCTGCTTCAGAAGACATATTCACGATAACTCCGTGACGTTGCTTGACCATTCGCCGTACTGCAGCTTGAGAAACTAAAAAGACGCTCTTTACATTGACGTTGAATATTTGGTCAAATGTGTGAACATCAAGTTCATACTTCCCATGCGGATCTTTCGGATCAACTAAAACACGTGGTTTGTTAATTCCTGCGTTATTGACAACCCCCCAAATCTCCCCGTTAATCTGTGTTGCCACTTTAGCAAGATTTTCAACAGCCTCAGGATTAGTCACGTCTGTCTTTACGTATGTTAAGCGTGGATCCTGTATAGATCCTTCTCTTAAATCACCATTAACAACATTTGCTCCATTTTGCAGTAACTCTTTGACGATTGCTTCCCCAATTCCTGACGAGCCTCCCGTAACAATAATTGTCTTCCCTAACAAACTGAGCCAATCTGACATGATATTTCTCCTTTCATCATTCACAAATGTTAAACTTAAGTTGTTACTAATTTCACTTTTGATTATAATTGGAATGTAATCGGTTACAACGTGACTGTTGAATAATTTCACATTTGTGATTTCGAGGTGACATCAATGTCAAATTTGCCTAAACGGTATGATCGTGCAACTTTAGTCAAGATATCCGATCTTTACTACATGCACGGTCTAACTCAACAAGAAATATCTAACATTGCCCATATTCACAGAACCGAAATAAGTCGAATTCTGAAGGCGGCTAGGGATGAAGGCGTGGTATCTATCGCAATCAATCCCGAAACCACCGCCGTCAGCCAACTTATTGATTTTTTTAAACAAAAATACAATTTGCGAGAGGCCGTTATAGTCCCGGCTTCTGAAAATGGAGGCAATGAGTTAAACGCTTTGAGTGTTTACGCATCAATGTTTTTATCAAGAATCATTAAAAGTGGTGACGTAATTGGGTTAAGTTGGGGTTCAACGCTTTCAAGTGTTATCAGTCAATTTCCAACAGATAAAGGCCTTCGTGATATTAAAGTTGTTCCGCTGGTGGGTGGCCCAATGGGAAGAATACCTTCGAACTATCATGTGAGCTATCTGACACACCGGCTCGCCAATCGGCTAAACGGAACAGCGTTTGTCTTGGATTCCCCTGCCTTTGTCAGATCAAAAGCGCTTCGTAAAGAGCTTCTCGCCAACCCCAACACGCAAGAAATCTTAGGATTGTGGAATCGTGTCAATATCGCGATCTTTGGCATCGGAAGTTCACTAATTACAGATTCTCCTGATTGGCAAGCGTTCTATGAGAACACAAACTTCAAGTCTTATTTCAGTGCCGATATGGTCGGAGATATTCTTTCACACCCTTTCGACAAGGATGGAAAATTAGCTCGCGATATCGACTCCATTCTTGTTGCCTTTCCTTTTTCGGCATTGCGAAAAGTACCACACTCCGTTGGAATTGCTTTTGGGGAAGAAAAGGTAAATGCTATCCTTGCCGCTCTTCGAGGTGGTCTCTTAAACACTTTAATTACTACCGAAGCAACAGCAAAGGCAATCAAAGAGTTGTCCTAACAGTTTCACATATGTGATTTTTTGGTAGCGCTTACTTGTTCAAACGAAATTGCTGGATTAACATCTGTTTGTAGCTAGAAAAAATAAGTACCCAATCAATTCTCACATTTGTGAATGGAGGATATCAACATGGAAAGTACAGCATTACGAATTTATGGTAAGAAGGATCTCCGAATTGACACTTTTGACCTTCCCGAAATGAAGGACGATGAGATCCTCGCGACTGTCGTGAGCGATACAATGTGTATGTCATCATGGAAGCTTGCGATGGAAGGTGAAGATCACAAAAAGACCCCTGATGATTTAGCGCATAATCCAGCAGTTCTAGGCCACGAGTTTTCTGGAAAAATCTTAAAAGTGGGCAAAAAGTGGCAGTCAAAGTTCCACGCTGGCCAAAATTACGTAATCCAGCCAAATTTGGCTCGTCAAAACACGCCTTTTGTACCAGGTTATTCATATCCATATATCGGCGGTGATGCAACAAAGATTATTATTCCTGATGAAGTGATGACAATGGGGTGCTTAATTCCATTCGAAGGCGATGCATATTATGAAGGTTCGTTGTGTGAACCGGTAAGTTGTGTTATTGCCGCATTTCGAGCACAATACCATGTCAACTTCCACTCATACCAACCAACAACAGGTATCAAAGAAGGTGGCAACATGTTAATCATGGGCGGGACAGGCCCAATGGGACTACTTGCCATTGACTACGCACTACATGGTCCAAAAAAGCCGTCGACGCTTGTTGTAACCGATGTCAATCAGGCCAAACTGGATCGTGCTAAAAAACTTTATCCATCTGACTGGGTAGATATCAAGTTTGTCAACGTCAACAACTTATCACTTGATGAGCAAAAAGAAGTTCTTCTAGATGCAGTTGATGGCAATGGGTACGATGACGCTTTTTTGATGATCAGCGTTGCACCGTTAGCAACTTTAGCAGACTCCCTGCTCAATCCTGATGGGTGCTTAAATCAGTTTGCAGGCCCGATGAAAAAAGACTTTTCTGCGTCTGTAAATTTCTACAACATCCACTATAATTTTACTCATTTTGTTGGCACATCAGGTGGTGACGCAGACAATGAAGCAGAAGCAGCTAAGCTAATTGCCGAGAAAAAGCTGGACGTTTCCAAAGTTATTACCCATGTTATGGGCTTAAACGATGCAGCTGAGACAACAATGAATCAACCTGAAATTGGCGGTGGCAAAAAGTTGGTGTACAGTGGTAAAAAATTTGACCGAATAGAATTAGCCAAAGTAGACCCCACGACCGACCTAGGAAAGATTCTGGCCAAGCATGACGGCTTGTGGTCAAAAGAAGCAGAGGATTGGATTCTGACAAACGAACCCGACTATGATGCGTAGAAAACACCATCACTATCTAAATTTTTCAGCGTTAAAAATTTCTTAAATACTTTAAGCTTAAGGACTAGCTTATAGCATCAAATATTCAAAGTAGCGGATACATCGAAGAAATGTATTTGCTACTTTTTTAATTCATTTAAATTGTGCAGTATTTATAGTTATAAGAAATTCACAACTGTCACAAGAATCAATATAAAAAAGTCCGGTATAGTCCTTATACTATGACCGAACCTTTTATCATATCGATAATTCTCTCTATATTCAGCTTCGCACCTTGCATAATTCTCAGATAATACCTGCTGCCATCTGTTGCTTCATTTGCTGTTCGCTCAAATTCTTTTTGGTAAAGCCCAAGATAAGCGCTGTTATAATTGTTCCGATTAGAATGCAGCCAATATAAAGAAGTGGCTTATTGCAGGCAATTGGGATAACAAAGATTCCGCCGTGGGGTGCTTGCAACGTAATGCTTGACGCCATGCAGATTGCGCCACCAACTGCACCACCAATAATATTTGCCGGAATCACCCTCAGCGGATCAGCTGCTGCAAACGGGATTGCCCCTTCTGTAATGAAGCTTGCCCCTAATACCCAATTAGCTTTACCCGCCTCGCGCTCTTGGATTGTAAACTTTCGCTTAAACAAAACAGTTGCGAGTGCAATTCCGAGCGGAGGCACCATGCCACCGACCATCAAGGCTGCTGAAGGCCCATAGATTTTTGAAGCGAACATAGCAAGTCCAAAAGCTGAAGCGGTCTTATTGATAGGACCACCCATATCAGATGCCATCATTCCAGCTAGAAGTGCTCCCATCAAGAAAGCGTTGACGCCCGTCATGGATTTTAGCCAATTTGTCAGGAACCTTATCATATTCGACATTGGTGTATTCAGAAGGAAAAACATAACAAGCCCCACAATAAAGGTTGCTATGAGCGGGATAACTAATACTGCCATAATCCCTTTATATGAGTGAGGAACATTCTGTGTCTTTTTGACAATGAATCGAGTAACATATCCGGCCAGGAAACCAGCGACCATGCCCCCTAAGAAGCCTGATCCACCATTAACAGCCATCATGCCGCCGATCATACCAGGCGCTAAACCTGCTTTATCCGCAATACTCCATGAGATGAAGCCGCCAAGAATCGGAACATAAAGTTTAAAAGCCGCATTACCACCGATTTCATTGAAAAATGCTGCCCAGATATTATACTGATCGCTCTTAGGATCTGATGCGTAGATACCAAACATGAAGGAAATTGCGATAAAAATACCACCAACGACAACAAATGGAATCATATACGACACACCACTCATGATGTGCGTGTAGAAAGCACGAGCAAATTTACCGCTACCAGTCAACTCTTCTTCAGACTTAGTTTCTTTCCCTAAGGCGGATTCAAGGTTCTTATGCGTTGGAGTAGATTTTGAACTTGTCGTATCTTTTTCTAAAGCTTGATCAACCACTGAGCCGGGCTGATCAATAGCTCGTTTTACGGGAACATCTAAGAAAGGCTTCCCACCAAAAACCGTGGTGTCAACTTTTACGTCATGAGCCACAACAATTGCATCGGCTTCTTCAATGTCCTTTGAAGTTAGTCTATTCTCAACACCAGTCGAACCATTAGTTTGAATCTTGGCGCGCATCCCCCTTTTTTTGGCTTCATTAGCAAGTGCCTCGGCTGCCATATACGTATGTGCGATTCCAGTCATGCAGGCGCTAATCCCAATAAGATATTTCCCAGCAGATTCTCGCGCATTTGAAATGTTGGCTTCAGTATCTTTCTTAGCATCCTCTTGGACAAGAATCTGGTATATTTCATTAGGGTCAGCTGCAGTTATCAATCTAGCTCGAAAGCTTTCATCCATTAAAAAAGTTGAAATCTTTGACAACATCTTCAAGTGTTCATCCGAAGCGCTCTCCTCAGCTGCAATCATAAACACTAAATTAACTTTTTCCTGGCCCCATTGAACACCTGCAAGATCTCTAAAGACAGCAATTGTTGATCTTTCGACTGCTCTGGTTCGGGCATGGGGAATTGCAACGCCATATCCAACTGCAGTTGAAATTTCATTTTCACGTTGATAAATAGCTTTTCTGAATACGTCTGCATCTTGGACATAACCATTCTGGCTTAGTTTACTGATCATCCGGTCAATGACTTGATCTTTTGTCATCGGTTCAATGCTAGTGTCAATATTTTTGATATCAATTAGTTCATCAATACGCATCTTGTTCACCTCCACAATTGGAAATCTCGATGGTTATCTCTAGTACAATTCAGCTTTACCAGTAGAATTAAAGAGATCCATTTTGTATTCGACTACCTCTTGAGCCGCCTTTCTGGCTGATGGCATCAGCTGATCGGGTTCATAAGCACCAGGATTTTCATCCAAATTCTTGCGTAATTGCGAAAAGAATGCAGTTTTCATGTCCGTTGACAGGTTGATCTTAGCCACACCATGAAGATACGTCTTCTTAATCTCCTCATCTTTATTATCAGAGCCTCCGTGTAAGACTAATGGAATGTCAACTGCCTCATGAATCTTCTCAAGCAAATCAATTCGCAGTTCAGGTTTTTCAACATGACTGTAATGCCCGTGCCGCGTACCAATAGCTACAGCAAGCGTGTCAACGCCAGTCAAACTCACAAATTTCTTTGCATCCTCTGGATCGGTGTAGAGAATCTTGTTGACCCCGGTCCCTTCTGTCGAAAGTTCGTTAGACCCGATTGTCCCTAGCTCCGCTTCGACAGAAACACCTACACTATGGGCCACATCTACAACTTGTTTAGTGAGTGCTACATTGTCATCCCAAGACTTTGCCGATGCATCAATCATGACTGACGTATACCCGTTATGAATGCCGCGTACGCAATCTCCCAACGTTGCACCATGGTCCACATGAATGGCCATTGGTACACGAGTTCGATCAACTGCTTGTCTAACATACGCAGTGAAATTGTCACCTACCAAATTGATTTCGTTGGGGTGAATCTGAATAATAGCTGGCGCATTTTTAGCTTCCGCCGCGTGAATAATCGCTTCTACGAATTCACTATTGGCGACATTATAAGATCCAACAGCAAAATTATTTTTATATGCAACACTTAGTAAATCAACCATGTTATAAAGCATTCGAATAATCTCCTTTTCTATTCCAAACCTCGATGAACTCTCGCTTTGTCTTAGTCTCTAATAAGGCATGAACTTCAGCCAAGTTATTGGTGTGTTCATAAACATCATTAAAAAAGTTTTTGTTTGCTTTAAGATCAGCCGCGGGAATGTATATCACAACCAATCTAACCTTTTGGCGTCCCCAAGAAATTGCTGTCTTATTAATTCCTACGATGACTTTGGCAGCTGTCTCCGAACCCTTAAAAAAGGGGTGAGGCATAGCTACAAGATGTCCAATATCAGTAGATGACATTGATTCCCTCTTTTTAAAATACGGGAAAAGGTTAAAGTACCCTGATTTTTTCAATAAATATGCTATCGCATCCATACTCGAAGACTCATTCATATGATGATAGTCAAGCTTCTGAATCAGAGACATCGTACCAACTGTCTCAATAAAATTTTGAATTCTGGCTATATCATTAGTGTTCAATGCTTTGCTAATTTCTATTATCTTATCGTTTACCTGGTCATCCGACTCTTGAAACCCACATCTTATGATCAATTGATACTTCGATATATCAGCTAAATCCATTGCCGTTGTGACTACCCCAATATCTATCCTTGGAAAATATGTCTGGATCTTATATCGAAACAATTCTCCTTCTGCCTTCTTGCCTTGGAAAACTAATTCTGTCCGAATTGTGCTCTTGGTCTCCTCAGTTAAGACAAGTTGAATATGAATTGCGAGATAGGCTATCTCCGATTCAGGTGCTTGTATATCAAAATCGTTTTGCAGCTCATCGTAAAGAAAACAAGCAATCGAATAGGCAAACAGATATTCTCTCTTTGTTTTTTGAGAATATGGATTAAATACCGGTATACTTTCTTCGATTGGATCTAGAAGTCTCATAATATGATTTATGATTTGGTTCCGATAACTTTCATTAGAATATAGCGGAATGCCGTAATAGCTTTCTGCTCTTTTCAGTGAACTTTCCAATTGACCACGCTGTAGCACATTCATATTTGGCACGAACGAACCTGGGGTATTTAATGGCATGGCAATCAGATAGTTGGTAAGCGCCATTATTTCAGCTTTGTTACTTATTGCTGTTGGGGCTCTTGCTAATAAAGAAGAAGCCAATTGAAATTCAGGATGGTCCTTGTTGCTATCTTTAACTTCTGAACTATTGATCGGATGATTTTCTCTGTAACGGCTTATCGCAATGACCATGTGACAGATAATCTTCGCGTATACAATGAAATCCATTGTTGTATGGTGCTGAGAGAAAACCGTGTCTATACTAACAATTTCTTTCTCAATCGTTTGCTTATCACACACCCCATTTAACAATTTAAAAGTAGAATCGGTTAAATCTCCCTTAACAATTTTTCCAATTGGTATTAGTTGTTCTAAAAGCAATCGTTTTTGATTTTCTGCCCCTAAAATCCGAATACCTGTAAAGATTCGCGACTCCAACGCAACGTTAAGGTTCATATCATGAATTTTGGAGAACAGCACCTGAACCTTACTGCGAATACTTTCGACAGAATAATTTAATTGCATTGCAAGGTCATCGAACGTAATGAAAGAAACATGGCTCACTAGAATAAAAGCAATTCTAAAGAGCAATTCTGCATCATCCTCAGCGAATAACCGATTTTCTATACTTTCGTTATACAAGTCTCTTTGTATCCGGTACCCCTTGTTAGAGGAAATAATCAGAGGCCCTTGTGTCTCACTACTGTTTAAAGTTCTCACATAGTTCCGAATACTCCTCTCTGTAACCCCCAACATTTCAGATAGTTGCAAGGCAGTAAGGTAATCTTTTTGCTGTAATAAGATGTCAAGCAACTGTTTAATCTTCTCGTTCATAATTGCCTCCTCTTCTACAGGTCAATCCCAATTGCCCTCCTGACAATTCCAGTATGACACGTTAGTTAGCGCTTACATTAGTATATATTTTTCCGGGCCCGGAAGTAGAGTTTTTTAAGGTCAGTATCATACAATACAGCCTACGCATGTCTACTTAACTAAACACTGAGGACTGAAAAAGGAGTCAAGGTGGCATTCCCCTCGGCTCCTTTTTAAGCACTTCGTTAATCTGATAAACCAACGCATTCAACTATTCCACTTTAAAACAACGATCCTATTTTGACACAAACCCATCCGATCCAGGTGGTTGCAGATCCAACAATATTGGACATACTGGTTATTCCCTTACCCATCGGAATCTTTGAGGAAATTGCAGATTGAGTATATTCGGGTGCAATGCTGGTTCCAACGTAAAGGATACAAATTAAAATTAATGTCCCCGCGATTACCATCCGGAACATGTTCCGTTTAACAAATGGGGTTACCAGTGCCAGCAAGAACATTAACGATGCTAGATCCACAAATGGTAACATTTTATTGCCCGGCAAAATAAAGGCCAAGATAATTGCGATCGGAATGAGAATCAAACCTGTTGCAAGTACAGATGGCTCACCGATAAGCAACGCAGTATCCATTCCAATATAGAAGGACCGTTTGGGAAACCACTTTTTTAGCTGTTTTTCAACATGATCACGAACCATGGTCAAACCCTCAACTAAGATGTCAATCATCTTTGGTAATAGAACCATAGCGGCTGCAACATTAATAGCCAAAGTCAGGGTCTTAGAGATATCATACCCCGCCATTAGCGCTATCGCTATCCCAAGAATAAAGCCTAAAGTTAATGGCTCACCAAAGACCCCAAAACGCTTCTGGATCTTCTCAGGTTGCATGTCTATCTTCTTGAGACCGGGGATGCGTTCAATCACCCAGTTGGTTGCTATGCCAAATGGTACCCAAGCAAGGCATGTTAGGTGAGGAAATGAAATTCCTTTTAAATTTAATGACTTATACTGTCGCTCTATCCACGGTGCTGTCAAATCTGCGACTATCAGTGTCAGAGCAAAGATAATCCATGTTGTCAATGCCGCGACCCAAAAGCTATGCGAAGCGGCATATACAACGGCAGCAAGCAGAAGAAAGATCCAGTAGTTAAAGATATCAATATCAACCGTCTTGGTCAGATTTAATACTAGCATTACCGCATTAATTACCAGGAACCCAATAACGATAATCGGCATAATTGGTGTTCCCCATCCGATAGTTGAAGCAGTCGGCCAACCTGTATCGACAACGGTAAGATGCAATCCCATCCGCGCAACCATTGCTTTTGAAGCAGGTCCAAGATTGGTTAGTAAAAGATTAATTACCATACTAACTCCTGTGAATCCAATACCGACCAACATGCCGGCCTTAAATGACTTTCCTATAGAGAGCCTGAACACTACCCCAACAACGAAGAAGATAATCGGCATCATAACTGCGGCACCCAAATTAACGATTGCCTGAATTATTTGCATTATGCTTCACCCAGCCCTTCTTTAGTGACAAGCTACTCTTGCAATGACGCCATAAATCTCTCAGCAAAGAGTTTAGGCGTATTACGAAAAGCGTCAGCAGTACTTCCTGCTAAATGTGAAGTCAAAGTAATATTCTTTAGCTTCAAAAAGCGGCTGTCTGGAGGCAATGGCTCGTTGTTGAATGTATCAACTGCAGCACCGCTTATCTTTCCCTGCTCAAGAGCGGTCAGCAGGGCATCTTCATCTACCAACTCAGCGCGGGCTGTATTAATAAAGTAAGCGGTAGGTTTTAACTCGGCGATGCGCTTTGCATTAATAATGTGATCTGTTTCAGGAGTAACCCGCATGTGAATTGTTAACACATCTGACCGCTTAATCAATTCATCTAAAGAATCAATTTTTGTAAATCCTTTCTGTTCATCAACATATTTGTCGTAAAAGATGACATTTGCGTCAAAGCCTTTCAAGAACTGCCCAACCAACTGGCCAATGTGCCCAAAACCAGCAATACCGATAGTTTTACCTCCCAATTCAGGAATGTAATCTTTATTAGGAAAGTCTTTTAACCAAATATCTTTTTCCATTGCGGCGTGAGTTCGCGCAATGTTACGTGTCTCCGCAAGAATCATGCCTACCGTAAATTCGGCTACAGCACGTGCATTGCGGCCAGCCGTGTTCATAACTTTAATGCCTTTCGATTTAGCATATTCCGCATCAACATTCTCAATACCACCACGTAAAACTCCGATATATTTGAGGTTTTTTGCATGATCGATAATCTTTTTACCGATTGGCATAAATTGTGTAATGATCAAATCAAACTGATCAATATCTTTCAAAAGCGAATCGTCAACGTTTACTGCTTCCGGGCCATGCTGCTCAACCTTCAGATTGTCTGCTTGAAGTGCAGCAGTGGATTCGTGAGACCAATCTCGGATTGTCACATCAATCCCCGCATTTTCCAGAGTAGTAAGACCAACTTTTAACATGGAAACATCAATTAAATTATCACCAAATGCGATTGCCTTCATTTTATCTATCTCCCCATTTATTAATGCATTAACATACCACCGGTAACATCAACAGTTGCCCCAGTCATATAACTGGCTGGCTCAGATGCAAGAAAGATTCCTAGCTCTGCGATTTCGGATGGTTCCGCGACACGTCCCATTGGAATACGGTTTACATAGTAATTAGGATCTTTATCAAGATTGGCTTGAATCATTCGCGTATGCATCACTCCGACTGCGATATTATTGATATTAATTCCATTTTTTGCGACTTCACGAGCTAATGAAATTGAAAAAGCAATTAATCCAGCTTTACTTGCCGCATAGTGAGCATGTCCAGTTGTTGATCCATAATAAGCCGCTTGTGATGTCACATTGACAATATGACCTCTCCGCTTCGTCTTCAGAGCATATCGAACAAATTGCTGGCATAGTAAGAACGGAGCTCGAAGGTTGACTTTCATCGTCAAGTCCCAATCTTTAGCAGGAATGTCCACCACTTTTCCTGAAAGCCAAATACCCGCATTGTTCACGACAATATCAACGCTGCCAAGCTTTTGAAGTGCTGTATCGAAGAAATTAACAATCTGTGTTTCGTCGGCCAGATTTGTTAAAACAGGTACCGCTTTCAAACTTGGATTAATTGCATGCACCTTTTCAACCGTCTGCTCTGGCTTCTCTTTTTCACTCATGTACGTAAAAGCAACATTAGCGCCTTCTTTTGCTAATCCGAGAACAAATTGCTGACCCAGTCCAGTTGCTCCTCCTGTAATAATGGCGTTCTTCCCTTTAATACCTAAATCCATTATTAAAACCTCCATATCTTCATACGAGATAATTCAAACCGTCTGTAGTCCATTCCAAACAGGTTCCATGTTTGTCAATGCTTTCTTATAACATTCATATTTCTTTTGATAAACATCTTCAAACTCGGGTTGAGGAAGAATTGTTCGGCTAATATGCACCATGTGGTTTGCCGCATCCTCAACGCTCTTAAAGTCTCCTGTCATGACCCCCGCTGTCATAGCAGTCCCAAGAGTTCCATTTTCTTTCACGTTAACAAGTTCTAAAGGCTGCTTTAAGACATTTGCAAAAATCTGCAACCAAACTTGAGAGTTGGTGATCCCGCCAGCAATACGAGCAGCACCGTCTAAATGCCCATCAATTCTTCGTAACTTTTCAATGTGATACATATGCGAAAAGACAACGCCCTCATAAACTGCACGAACAAAATATTTAAGATCGTGATATTTTGTAGCTCCCACAAAACCAGCACTAGCATTCGGTACCGCATTACCACCAAAGATAAAGGGGAAAAATAGTAAATCACTATCCTGTGGTTTTGTGCTTGCAACAAGCTTGTTGCAATACTCGTATATTGAAAATCCCGCATCCTCTGCAGCCCTCTTCTCCTTATTCATGAAAGTATTGATGAACCATTCTAAGTTACTAGCTGATGTGGGACTGGCTTCCGTAATCAACCAACGATCTGCTATCGGATAAATTGAAGTCATAAATAAGTCTTTGACAACTTTAGGCTTGTTCGTAATGTACTCGTTGATTGACCAAGTTCCGGTTACAATTCCAAGTTTGTGACGGTGCACCAATCCTGTTGACAACGCGGAAGCCGCAATATCGAATACCCCACCCGAACACGGAGTTCCCTCGACAAGACCTGTTTCACTTGCGATTTTTCTTGATATACTACCGCAATGATCGGTAGAGTTTGCTAGCGGTGGCAGCTTAGCCATCCATCGTTCAATCCCAAAGAACTTGAACAAATCCTGATCAAACTTTTTCGTATTGATATTTAACATGCTTGTTCCAGATGCATTAGTAATCTCAAAATGTGCATCGCCCGTTAACCAAAACCGAATGAGGTCCGGAATCATGAAGATGTATTTGGTTCGTTCAAATACTTCAGGTTCGTTATCTTGCAACCAGGCCAAAAGCGCGACTGGCTGTGAAGACCAAACTGTTTGATAAGTCTTGGGACGAATCTCGTTTTCATAGTAAGGATCCGCTAGCCACTTTTTCACATAAGCGGCGGCCCGATCATCGGTAGAAATAATGCCATTACGAACAGCATTTCCTTTATCATCAACCAGATACAGGCCGTTTCCATGTCCAGTACATGCTATTCCCGATATATTTCTAGGATCAATGTGCGACTTTTCGAGTGTTTGTTTTATAACATAGATATTAGCTTTCCAAAGTTCGTTCATATCACGCTCTGTAAAGAACGGATGCGGAGTCAACATTTTTGTATTAACAGTAGTCTTTTCTAGCTCATGACCATCCATATCATAAATGGCAGCTTTTGTACTCGTTCCACCATTATCGATACCCATCAAATATTTTTTTGACATACTTGTCTATCCCCCTCATGTATGGGTAGATATTTAACTACGATTCACCCCATACTGCCAAAGTTGACGATCGCTTGTCGTAACGCCCCAAAATCCTGCAGCAAAAATGTCGGAAATATTCTTTTCTGACCGTATAAACCCTCCTGCAATTAATTTCGTATCCCCCGCATATTTTCTGATCTTGTCGTATTCCGACAGAGCATAGCCACTCGGTAAAATCTCTATTGCAGAAAACTGCCCATCACTCATTGCTCCAGCTGCCCGTTCCAGCGATCTTGAATCGAACAAAAACAGCCGGTATATTGTTTCTAATTTAATCGCCCGTGCACGTGTTAATGCGTGCATATTAGTTGAAATAACGCCATCTAGATGAAACATATTCTTTAACAACTGAATTCCAACCTCGTCTGGTCTGAATCCGCCTGTGATGTCAATGTGAATGTAAGCTTTCTTGTGATGTGCATGGATATACTCAACAAAGGAACCCAGATTACCAATATTCACACCAGACAATAAGACGATTTCTGATTTGGCCTCGCAAGCTTCTCTAAGGTATTTGCCATTGAGGGAGGATGGAATAACAATCGATTTAGGCATATGAATCATCCTTTCAAGTATTTTGTTTTCAATTTTTGGAGACAGTTTTTCTACACTACTTATTTTGTTTCGTTGTATACACTCAAAGCTTCTTCAGGTGTTCCACCCTTATGAACCAGTACGTTTAAGCCTGCAACCATACCAGCCGGATTCTTATCTTGGGTAATATTACGACCAACAGCCACACCATGAGCACCTGACTCCATGCAATGTTTAACAAACTTGAAATAAGTTAATGTATCTGTTTTAGGCCCACCAAGAGCTAGGACAGGGCGACTAGCATTTTCAATGATTTCTTTATCTGTATCTTCTCCACTCAGACGAGTTTTAATGATGTCAGCACCGAACTCCGCGCCTAAACGTGCTGCAGCCGCAATATACTTTGGATCATTTGACTCTTTAGTTGTAACAGGATAGCCAAACGGCAACGTTTCAGCGATCACTGGAACACCCCAATCCTCGCTCTGCTTAGCTAGTTTGGCTAACATCTGGTGAGAAAATTGTTCGCGTGAACCTGCGCCAGGAAATGTCATGCAAACAACTCCCTGTGCTCCGAGTTTTAGTGCATCTTTAACATCAAAGAACTGATCAGTCACTGGAACAGAGCTATCATAAGCATTAATAGAGGCATCTACTCGCAGAATTGTGGTGATCTTTGCTAGTTCCTTTTCATACGTCTTTGCCTGTCCGTATGTGACTAAAGCCGCATCCAATCCATTAGCAATTAATTTATCAAGGTGTTCTGTTGTATAGTCGACACCCTGTGTATTCATTGAAAATCCAAAACCATCTAAGGCTGCAATAATCGCATTCCCATCTGAACCCCAAATTTGTGCTAACCGACGTGCTTTACTCATAACAAATCTCTCCTTTTTGATAAAAAAGAACACAAAAAGACGCCCAATCACTACTTATTATCCAAGTGTGATCGGACGTCTTTCTTCTAGTGCCCAAATTTACCGTATATTTAGATTACGACTGTATAGTAGCATGTCATTTAGAGTCAGTCAAGCGCTTTCAAAAATAAATTTAAACAAGCCGTTTTAATTAGAGTATCAGTATCTCGCTTACTCCACAGCCCCAATCTGATTCTGCAAATCATTCTGATACCGCATCACATTTGCCCGATACAGGTTTGCAGGAATGTAATGCTTGTTTTGTAAGAGCCGTTCACCGTTAAATCCAAAAATATCCTCTGTCATCAAAATAAGTGGGCTCGTGTCACCAAACGTCCGCCGAAATGTCTTTTGTTGGCGATCTGACAGAGTAATGAGCACGTTTGAACTCGAGGCTTTTTGGTAGATGGTTTCCTCAAGAAAGTTGATAATAGCCGCGCTGTCACTCAAGTCTACGCCAAACATTTGAATTGTTGTGGGTAAAACAATGGCGAGTGTATTTCCAATATTTTCGCCTTTATTTTGATACCAGATGTTTAACGTATCGTATGGGGCGTTTTGACGATCGAATAGTCGATCCGTAAATTCACTGGCCTGGTTTTCATGAAAGTAGGTTTCCCTGCTTTCTATGGGCAGAACAAGACTTTTAAGCATTGGGTTACCTAGAGCTTCAATACCACTTTTTTTCTGGCTTTCACTCGCCTCGACAAAATGTCCTTGGCCATGAATGCTCCGGATAAATCCATCTTCTTTAAGGAGTGATAAAGCGGTTCTTAAGGTAACTCGACTGACCTCAAATTCTGTTGTCAGCACTTCTTCAGATGGTAATTTTGCGCCGGGAGCGAGTTGGCCTTGTTTGATCATCTTTAGAATTTGGTTATAAACCTGAACGTATTTTGGTGAACGATGCATGCCGATTCTCCATCTTTCAATAATTTATATAGCGCTTCATTTTAACATGAATCCGCATTGGAAAATCTGCAGTACCTAAATTCGATAAAGGCTCCAAAGTTTTCTCGATCTTGGGCTTGATAATAATGATGAAGTAGGAACCCTTTATGGTTGGCTAACCGAATCATTCGGTGATTGGTATGGTTTGTGCAAAGGCGTGCTTCTGCCACATGATGAACGACCATCAATTGTTTAATTTCATCTATTACCAAGCTAGCAATCCCCTTCCCGGAAAATGCCGAATCAACGACTAGCCGTTTAATATTCCAGAAGTTTAAATTCTCTTCAATCACTGCCATTGCTTTTACATCATCACCAAATAACCAAAGCTGGCGTTTCAGAATGTCCCGGTAGATGTCCTCGCGATTAGGATACGTTTCGGTCCACTGAGTGATACCTTCTGAACACATCTGTTGTTTGGCATGATCAAGCATTCTTTCAAGATGTGATAGATCCTTGACAGTAGCAAGTTTTCTGGAGATTCGTCGGGTCTCGATCATTGCTCAGGCCCTCGCTTAAAAGAGTATCAGTGACATAACCAACATCATCACAACCCCAAAAATCATGGGTACAGAGGTCCGCTTAACAATCTGAATTGGCGATAGTTTTGTGGTGCCGGCAACAATCAAGACAACGGCAGCAACTGGAGAAACAGCGCGCAACAGGTTGCCTGCCAGTTGCATAGGTATGGATAAAGCTACCGGATCAATGCCAGCTGCTTTTGAAAGTGGGATGATGAGCGGAATCATTGCAAAGACTAATGCCGTTCCGCTGCCGCTCAACAGAACGATAACGGCTGTGAAAAGTACCATGATAATTGGTAGGACAATTCCGGAACCGCTCATATTTTGCATGGCGTTTTGAACTAAGTTGATGATGCCCAGTGAGGTGAGCCCTTGTACAAATGTTTGCGCTGCGACCAACAATGCCACGATGCTCATCACATCGCCCATACCAGTGAAAAACGTACCGGTTTCTTTCAACACGGCTTGGGCTTTTCTTTTGGCCAATAGTTCGACAAAGACCGCAACAACAAAGCTAATCAAGGTTACCATTTGAACACTCATGTTTAACTTGGTGCCAATGACGAGGTTGAGAAAGAAAATGACTAACAGCAAAACAATTGGAAGTAGCGGTAACAAGCCATAAATAAAGGCCATAAAGCCATGATGCGTAACGTCTTCCACCGCTTCGCCTGCTTTTCCATCGCTATTTTGCGTCAATTCATCAGCATAAGTGAGCGTTTCTGGCTGGCGCTTATCTTCGTGTTTTTGCCACAAATAATGAACGATGGCGATGGCAAGAAGAGTCGGTATCGAGACTAGCGCATGGCTCTTAAAAACATAGTCCGTCACGGTCATGTGCAGTTGTGCGGCGATGGCAACATTATCCGATCCTAATGGTGTCGGAACAATCGTTGCCGAAGTTCCGATAACTGCAGCTGCAGATAATCGACTCATTCCAGCAGCGCGCAAAACCGGATATAACGTTGCCAGCAAGATGATAGCAAGATTCGAGGCACTAGGAATGACCAAGGAGAGCAGATTGCCAATGAGAAAGACGATCGGAATCAGAATATAAACCGAGCGTATCTTGGCAATTGGTTTAGTCAAAGCATGAACAGTAACCTGATTTGCACCGATGTGACTCATATAGGCGCTATATCCGCCAAGAATCAAGATAACAAATCCCGGTCCGACAAGTGTATTCGAGAATTGATCGACAACAGCTTGAAACGGATCAAGCAAGGCAGTACCGGTTGGCGTAGAGACTTTGATCTTGTTGCCAACTAGAATGGCGATATACATTAAGACAATGCCTAAACCCAATAGCGTCATTTTAATGTCGTTTTTCTTAAGCAACATATAAATCAAGATGGCTACGGCAATGATGCCTACCACTGAGATCAAAATAGCGTTCATCGTCTCTCCTCCTATAAATTAGCCGTTTTACCAATGGCCTCGACAAACCAACTTTCAAAACGTTTCGAATCTACATCAACGGCGACACTGGCATTGGGTTCTTTACCCAAATATCCTTTCAGATCAATCAGCGAAGCACCGGCCGTTAATTCACCACGTGTTTCAATCGCAACATGGGTTTGCACTTCTGTAAAACACGTTGGTGCTAGAATCATTGCCATAGCAAGTGCATCGTACATATTTAGGCCAGTCTTGAAACTTCCACCACGATATTTTGAAAAAAGTGCATAGAACATATCACCAACTTTTCCCAAATGCTTGATCTTTTCCGAGGTTGCCGGCAAGATTTTTGCTTGTCTCCCTACTTCCATCGGTGCAACCCGAATCGGCAAGCCGCTATTGAAGACGATTTTTGCTGCCTCCGGATCGGTGCCAAAGTTAAACTCAGATAACACGCCAAAATTGCCTCTTCCTAGCGCGCCTCCCATTAACACCAGCTGCTTGATTTTCTTCAAATCATCCGGATATTGATGAATGAAAAGTGCAATATCAGTTAACGGTCCAATCCCGATTAAAGTCACTGGTTGACTGTTAGTCATCACCGTTTCGTGCATCGCAACGGCAGCAGAAGTCACGGTATCCACCGGCACATTGGGTTCTGGAAAAGGATATCCATCCATACCGGTTTTACCATGAACCCCACTAGCATCTTTGAGCGGTCTCAATAAAGGCTTGCGACTTCCTTGAACAATCCGAGGTGACTGATTAAGAAAAGTCAACAACAGACGGGTATTAAGTGTCGTCTTCTCAACACTGACATTCCCGGCAATCGGACAAATTAGTTGAACATCCATCAATGGGCTACCGAGCGCAATGGCAATGGCAACCGCGTCGTCAATACCGGGGTCAGTGCTGATAATAGTTGGTGCAGGTGCTGAAGTGATCATAGATTAAAGCCCTCCTTGTATGCGCTTTCAATGTTGCTTAAATTATACAACGTTGTATCATTAAATACAACGTTGTTTTAAAACGTATGGATAAGTTTTCGACCTTATTACGATATTAATAATCACATTTAACTGTATGCATCGAAAAAACGCCCATTCTTATAGCATTCAAGAATAAGCGTTTCCCATCTACCTACAATCTAACGTGTCGCAAGCCAAGCGCCCACAGCTATCAAAACGCAACCGAAGTACCTTCATCCCTTTCAGAAACTACTCACAAAATTTTCTCGGCCACAACAACATCCAGTACTGCTTCTACACAGTCTTGTCATAATAAGTTGATCCACAAAATCCAAAACGAATGATTAACCATTCGCGTTCCAGAATCATAAAACAAAAAGATGACCCCCTTACCAAAACTAATCAGTAAAACGGTCATCCATTACTACACCACGCGGTCAAAATCACGGCGAAGTTCTAACTTTCAACTTCTACTTTCAAGGCTTGCTTAAGCTTCTCCAACAACTTTTGATAATCGATTTTCGTGTAATCATTGACATCTACGCGAATCAACTGACCAATTTGAAAATCCTGATAACCTCTGTCTTTTACACGCTTAGCAAACGTCTCAAACGATGGCATGCCATCGGGTTGTTCCGAAATATTGTCCAAGGTATCTCCGCGATGGTAATGGTTCATTAGGTGACCGAGGTGACGCGGATCGGTTAAGTCGCGGTGACGTTGGCGCTCGTACAAGACGTTGATTGCTGCTTCCAAGCGCACGGTGATGACGTGATAGTGATACTTGGTCGCCAATTGTTCTATGCTTTCTTTTTGTAGCCGGCTAAACGGATAGTCCCCCAAAATCATCTTGCCTTCCGCCATCAAAATATCGATACCGCGGTAGTAACGCGCTCTGGCTTCGGCATCAAGCATCTGCTTTTCGCGAAGGTTATCGAAACCCAGCTCATCATAAAGATGTTCCTTAAATAAGTCGAGTGGTAAAGAGACAAAGCCGTGAACTGCCTGCATGATTTTGGCTGCGGTATAAGTCTTGCCTGTTCCCGGTGCACCAGCTAGCAGAACTAATACGTGTTGCTGCTCAGTTGTCATCCATCCCTCATCTCCAGCTTAAGCCTTGACCGGTACGGCTGCTTCTTTGTTCAAGAATAGGCTGATCTTGTGTTTGACAATATCGTAGACGACATCATTACAAGGAACAATGTTGTTACGTAATGATGTGTTCACTTCTGTCTGGCCAAACATTTCTTTGGCCTTCCGCGTCCAGCCAACGAGTAATTCCGTACCAACGTTGAATTTGCGGAAGCCATTTTCGGTCAAACGATGGTAGTCGTCTTCATTAACGCCGGTGCCACCATGAATGACCATGGGCTTGCTGATGACCTGATGGAGCTCTTCAATCAGCGACCAATTCAATTTCGTCTTTGACTTGAACTGGCCGTGGTGTGTGCCCACGCCGACAGCCAATGCTTCAACATCAACATGTTCCAAGAATTCAAGCGCTTGTTGGGGGTCTGTGTAGCGTCCTTCCTTAACCGTCACGCCTTCTTCGGTGCCACCGATCGTCCCGATTTCGCATTCGAGTGAGACGCCATGTTCATGGGCATAATCGGCAACTCGTCGCGCCCGTTCCATGTTTTCTTTAAATGGAAGGGCTGATCCGTCAAACATCACTGACGAATAGCCGGCGTCGATTGCTTCTTTGATCGCATCAAATGATTTGGCATGGTCAAGATGCAAGTCGACATCAACCAACAGATCCTCGGCCATCGACTTGCAGACGGCCACGAAGTTTTTCATCCCGACATATTCTGCCGTAGCAACACTGGTTTGAATAATAATCGGTGACCCGGCATCTTTAGCCGCGGTGATCATTGGCGGGACCATTTCAAGGTTGTGAGCGTTAAAGGCGCCGACTGTATAATCAAGTGCTTGGGCTTCATCCATCAATTGTTTTAAGTTCTTATACATACTTAATTGCCTCCTAGCAAATTAATAACCAAAACCAGATCGCATCACGCGTTTTGACATATCGAGTAAGGCGTCGGTTTTATTAACCCATTTCTGAATATCGTCATCATTTTTAGCTTTGGCCGCGGCTTTTCGCTGAGTCTCGTACAAATTCAACAAGGCATTATAGGCATCGCCGAATTCTTCTTTATCTTTGAGACTCGCTTCATATGCTGCAATTGCCGCTAAATCATGACCTAGCTGTGCTTCGACTGCGCCTAATTGGTTATACAGTAAGTGGCGCTTTTCCTTGTCCTCAGCTGTCTGTTCAATTTTATGGGTTAATGCCGCCGCTTGTTCTTTCAAGTTTGCTTCGTTAATTGCACTGGCGTTTGCTGAGGCTTCTTTTGGCGCCTCGCTAATCGCCTGCTTTGGTTCTTTCTTTTTAAAAAGATTACCGAACATCGCGCTGCTCCTTTCTTCAGACTGCCTTGAGAATTGGCGTTAGAATCCATGCATACATCAACATCGCAACGATGGTATCAGAGTCAGTCGCTGACGCATTGACAAAACCGAATGCGGTGAGTGCAGTGACTAGCAAGGCCGGTAGCAAGGTGATGAAAAGTCCGTGAATGACGCCGCCGATGATAGCCCCGCGACGACCGCCAACCACATTGCCGAAAATTCCGGCCGTACCACCAGCAAAGAAATTGGTTAACATCCCCGGTAAGATAACGGCGAGACCAAACACCGGCATCAGGAACATCCCAATAACCGTCCCAATTGTGGTGGTGATGAAGCCTAGAATCACAGCGTTTGGTGAAAACGGGAACAGTACGGGGCAATCCAGCGCCGGCTTGGCATTTGGCACTAACTTCATCGCAATTCCGCGGAAGGCTGGCACAATTTCACCCAATAACAACCGCACGCCGGCTAGTAAAACGTAAACCCCGACAACAAATTGGATACCCATCATAAATGCATTCATGATATAGTTCAGGCTTGTTCCGTTACCGGCATACTTAGGTCCTGCAAACGCCGCCGTAATCATGAAGAGCGGTACCATTACCACCGCAACCGAGAGATAAGTGTCTTGCAAGAACTCCATGTACTTCGGTAGTTTGATGTCTTCAATTGAGTGCTTCTTTTCGCCGCGTTCACCGAAAAGCCATGCTGCTCCGGCTTCTACCATGTAACCGACCGTACAGAAGTGTCCAAGCGCAATCGCATCGCCCTTGGTAATCTTGCGAACGAAAGGTTGGGCGATCGCGGCCATCGCAACTGCAAAGATCCCGCCGATAACACTGCCGACAATAATGGTCATGACGGCATTCAATCCGGCCATCTTCCCGCCGACCACTGTCATTGTCGACATCCATAAAAGTGCCTGACCCGTTAAGAAGATGTACTTCCATGGCGACACGCGGGCAATGATAATGTTGACGATGAAGATTCCTAAAAACGTCAGCGCAATTTCATTCCCCAGCCCCAGCGTGTTCATTGCTTGGCCGTTAATCGCCTCAATGCTTGGAACAACACCTTTTAAATGAAAGCCATGCTGAAAGATTTTTCCAAAATACGTGAGTGCGGTGACAATAATGGCAGATCCTGCTGATAGCACCTGGAATCCCAACAGCGTCTTAAATGTTCCGGTTAATACCGCCCCAAACGATTTACGTTGTAGCAGCAACCCCAACATCGCAATGAGCGCAATGGTGATGGCGGCCTGCGTCAGGATATTTTGGATAATAAAGTTAACCACAACCATGATTCTTTCCCTCCTTCATATGCGGATTGGGACTCACATCGACTGTTCTGACAATGATTTGATGACGGGCACAAGTTTGGCTTCAATTTCAGCGGGATCGACAATGTTATGCAAGAATACAAACTTAATGGCCGGATCAAGGTCGTATTGCTTAAACTGTGGGGCAAAATTTTCAGCGGAAACAATGATGTCGGCCCGCAAACCGGGCGTGGACGAAATCGCCTCGTGTTCAAGGTTCTCCTCTAATCCCAGGCGGTTTAAAACATCCTCCGCCGTCATTTGGCAAGCCAGCGATGAACCCAGCCCAGCGCCACAGATAAAATAAATCGTGAGCTTCTTACTCATTTAAATCGTCTCCTTTGAGGTCTTTTCATTGAATAGAATCTGTTTAAAAGTCTGCAAATCAGTTTGCTTAGCCAGTTGATCCACTTTTTGCTGATCGTTAATCAGTTGAACAATGGCCTTCATCACGTTTAGGTGCGAATAATTATCAATCGCAGCAAGGCAGAAGATAATTTTTACAGGGTCATTATCCGGATTACCAAAATTGATCGGCGTTGCTAACGTTGTAATGGTGACCGCCAGTTTCTTTGTGCCGTCTTCAGGCCGTGCGTGCGCTAATGCAATGGATGGTCCGATGACAATGTACGGACCGAACTGTTTAACCGAATCAATCATTGCCTGAACGTAATGCTCGGTAATATCGTCTTCATCCAGCAATGGTTTGGCAGAAACACGGATGGCATCTTCCCAATCGTCAGCTGTCTGTTGAAGCTGAATCTGCTGATCATTGACTAAATCTTTCAACATCGGCTGAACCTCCCTTTCGTTAATTTCGACATGGTTTTCGCTGAAGGCTGCTTGCAATGCCGCAAGCAGTCCTTTATTGACAGTGACTTGATGCTGCTTTAAGACATCCAGAATGGACTGGAACAATCGTGTGGGATCAAAAGTCCGGCCTTCATACTTGGTCAATGCTGCATGTTGGTTAAGAAAATCCGCAACGTGCTTTAAGTCAGCCTCTGAAGGAATCGGGCTCACTTTAAGGCTCGGAATCTTTTCAATCGGCATGTCCACGGTTTTAAAAACAACGGTCACTGGCAACTTGCGTAAAACGCTGATTTCCGATGTGCTCAGAACCGCCAAAACATCAATGTTAAAACGCTCCTCTAACTTGGCAGCAAGTACTCTGCCGGTGGCGGTCCCAAAGTTACAAACAACGGCGGCTTGATACTTGTAGTCTTGACGTTGCCGCTCTTCAGCTTGAGTAGCGGAAAAGTACATGGCCAGAAATGCCTTTTCATCATCAGACATCGGCAAGTGGTAGCGGGTGTTTTCAAAGAAACGATCGACCGCGTGATAAATTGGTGCATAGCCTTGTTGAATGGTGCGTTTCAATGGATTGACAACCTTCACATGCCTAGACACCCGCTTAAACAGCGCGGTCATGTGGTTATATAGCTCTTCGAACAGTTTTTCATTTTTGGAAAACGGAAAACCGATTTCTGTTTCCATATGATCAATCAACGCCACGCTGAAAATCTGGGCTTTGACCCAATCGTCAAGATCAATGGCACCACGCCGGTTAAAACTGCTGATCAAGAAGCTGACATAGGCAAGTTCGCTTGCAACATCAAGCTTCAAATCATAGTGCTGGATTAGGGCATTCAGAAATTTGGTAGTCGCTTTGTTTAAATCAACTTCACCTTCATCGTCCTTGAGGTAATGGCCATTTGAAACGCGATGCAGCCAGATGATGAGCAAAACTGTTACTTGCTGGCTGTACATGTCGTTTGCGGCCAATGCCCCATTAGGAAAGCACTTCAGTAATAAAGCGTGGATATAAGCAACATCCTTCTCCGTAAAGACTTCTTTCATTTTGTTGATATACATACCGCTTGCGATTAGTTGTTGCGAAACCAAAGTGGCCAAAGCATGTTGCCGGGTGAGGACATCTCCAAACATTGTGCGAATGGAGCGCTCGTTACCTTCAAGTTGTGCGCCTAATTTGGGATGCGTTGTTAACGCCAAATTGTACTTAGCTAAGTCAGCGCGTAACCGCCGCAAATCAGCATCCATCGTACTTTTGCTAACCTGCATGGCAGCTTGTTCGTCCACCAAATACAGTGGTTTCGTCGCTTGCAGTAAATCGAGTAACAAGTAGACGTTTCGTTGTTCAGGGGTTAATGCACCTTGACTGACACTGTTGAAGTCAAGCAGGTCAGCTAACGATTGGTGTTGGGCTTTTGAAATATGATTGTAGGCGACACCTCTTTTGATCGTGAATAAGGGCAGCTGTTTTTCAGCAAGTAAATCATTTAGCACCTGAATCTCATTACGAATGGTTTTAATCGTGACATCAAACTGTACTGCCAACTCATTCAGAGGTATTTCCGAACTGTCCAACAATGTCCGTAGAAGATTCGTCAATCTTTCTCGCATTGCTTTGCCTCCTTACATTTTCTATACTAAGCAAGCGCTTACATTCCGAAAAGTAGAACCTTTTTCCTTCACTTGGGAAACGAATTGCACCTTGATCAGTATTGCGCATGATGAAACGCTCATAACGGCAATGAATGGGTCATTGCCCCTCATCCCCGTTTTAATCCGAAGCAGTTCAGTTGCTAGTAAAAAGCGCTGATATCTCCTTGATTTGGAAAATATCAGCGCAAATTTAAAAAGTCTGCAGGTCTTTTCGCCAGGATCTTTATTCAGACAAAGATTAGCATCATTGCCCGACAGCCCAATACACATTTCATTAATAACCTGTCACATCATAAAAAACAGCGATGCAATTGCCCCTCCTTATCCACACGGGTCAATTGCATCGCTGTTTGTATTTTTTAAGCAGTTATAGAAATCTTCAACTTAAGCCCCAGCCCTGCTGCATAACGATTCAAAGTATTGAACGAAGGAACGGAGTCAAGCTGCTCAATTTTTGCTATCATAGGCATCATTTTCGGTTGCGCTTCACAACCTCATTCCTCATCCGCCAACCGTTCCAACGTCCGCTCTAACTTAGCAATCTCATGCTCCGTCGTCTCCAACTTCGCCAGCACTTCCTCCAGCGTGAGCCCTTCTGAACTATAACCCTTATACCGCGCGCTGATATAATCCTCGTCTGCCAGTCGGCGCGCCGCTTCCCGTAAGTCACCGAGCCGCGCGACTAAAGTTTCAAAATCCGGTTTTGCCACTGGATCGCCTCTTTCTGTCTCTGTCCTCGCATCAAGACGTTATCCTACCAAAAGGCTGCCGTTTCTGCTTTTCTCGCTTCATCAAGGGTATTCACGCTATCACCAGCAGGTTGCCTTTTCACCCGACACTCACGCCAATGCATTCGGCGCTGCCATCTGTGGGCCTTTACCTTCATGCGCCAGCACCCAATCGTCATAATTCCACATTTCCGTGGCGCGGCGGTTCCTAAAGTAATCCCAGTATGACTCGCGCTCCACCTCAATAACGCGATTGTCCGGACCGATCGTCACCCAGTTATATGAGCCGTTGCGGTGGGCAAACTTGATCCAGTAAACCGGTGTGCTGATACGCTCGCCATGATCGAAGTAGTGGCGCTCTTGGCGTTCAGTGCGCATGTAAGTCAGGTTGGCGGCGTAAGTCGGATCCAGCTGCTGGAACAGTTGGCTTGCTTGGTGACGCGCACGTTCAGCAGCAGGCAGTTTTCCGCCAGCTTTAAAAGTACTGTCGTTGAAACTGATCACGGTTCCCGCTTCATTCCGAACCACCGTTAAATGCGCGTTGTTTGGCGTGATTTCAGCGGAAGTCTGCAAACGCTCGACTGTCACCGGTTCACCGTTTCTGGTTCGCGAGGTTGTCTGAACCACATGATAATCTGCCGGAATCCCTAAAATCACCATCACGTTTTTCATCGATTCGCATCCTCTTTCGTTTTATTGAGCACATCGAGTGTTTGTTCAAACTTAACCTTGTCCGCAGCTGCCAGTTTCGCGGTCAGCTCTGCTTCATACTCGGCGACAATTTGGCTGACGTGCGGCACCAATGCCCGCCCCTCTGCCGTCAAGCTGATCACCCAGGCGCGCTTATCATCTGCCGCTTTTTCCTTGGTGACCAGTCCCAGCGTGATCAATTGCGCCAAGCGTCTGGTCACGTTGCTGGCGTTAAGATGAATCTTTTTGAAAAGGGTATCCTGCCGCATGTCGTCAACGCTGCCTAACTTCAAAATAAAGTAATAATTACTGGCATTGAGCCTTGTGGGAGCCAGCCGCAGATCCAAGTCGTGTTGAATCTGGCGAGCCAAAATGTTCACCCGCGAAATCAGTTCATCTGGTTCTGAATCCATTTTCCATCCTTCTTTCTTAACATGATCGCGGCAAGTAAAAAGAGGCTTGCGGCAACAAGGAAACTCACCCGTTGTGCGGTCAATAGCGCTGCCGGTGCGGTTTTGGCCATGTTACGGGTGGGCGTCATCATTGCCAAAACTTGATAAAACACTAAGCTCGAAAAGGCGCTGCCAATGCTCATTCCTAACTGCCGTGCCAGTGATGTTGCCGCACCCACCTGCCCGCGCATTTTGGCATCAACGCTTTGAATCAGCATGACGCTGTTGGGATTGGTAAACAGCGCGGTTCCGACAGCGAAGGTCATGGCGACCAGTATAAATGGCCATAGCTGTTGGCCACCTGGTACCAAGGCAAACGCCAAATTACTGAGCACCAGCAATCCCAGACCCACTTGCATTAGCCGCCCTTGGTCAACGCGATCGCTTAAAACACCTGCCAGCGGATTGGCAACGAGCGAAACCAGCGGCGGTAACATCAACAACATCCCCGCCAGCGCAACCGGCAAGCCGAGCAGCACTTGCAAGTAAATCGGCGCCAGCAACGTGAAAAAATACGCCCCGATATAATTCAGCAATGATGCGCCTAAATTACGGCTGAACCTGGATTGCCGAAACAGCTGCACATCCAATAAGGCGTGGGCTGCATGACGCTCAACTTGCCAAAATTCCAAACCGCCGACAACCATCAGTGCCAGCAAAACGCCTGACACAAGGGGTTGTCGATTAATCTGCAGTATCACCAACAATCCGCCCAGCAGTAGAAGTATCAGGAATCCGCCAATATCCAGTTGTACTTTTGCCTGTGACCGTGATGCGCGCGGAAATACCAGCCATTCAATCACCACACACGCCAAGCCAATCGGTAAATTGACCCAGAAAATAAATCCCCAGGGCAGATGGCTTAAAATCAAGCCGCCAATTCCCGGGCCAGCCAGCGCGCCTAACGAAATAAAAATCGACTCGACTCCCAGCGCCCGTCCCAGCAACGCCGGCGGAAAGACATCGGCAACAATGGCATAACTCGTTGCCATGGTCATACTCGCTCCCACGGCCTGAATGATGCGAGCTGCCAAAACCAACTGAAGATTAACCCCTAATCCTGCCACCGCCGAGCCAAGCAAAAACCAGTACGTCCCGTGAATAAAAAGCCGCGTTCGGCCAACTTGATCAGCTAACTGTCCAAAAAACAACAGACACACACTGATCGTGGTCAAATACACCGTCAACAGAAGATTCACCTGACTAGGCTGCACCGCCAATGCCTGCGCGATCGTCGGAACCGCCACGACAACAATGGTGCCATCAATAATGACCATAAAGAAAAACAGCCCGAGCGTCATGAGTATCAGCCAGCGTTTGAACACATACTCACCTCCAGCTGATAGTATAGTCGCATTTATTTGCGTGCGCAAGCAATTATTTTAAAATTTTTCTTACGCTCATTTCTTTCAACGTCTTACTCCGACCTCTCATCATCCTCGGTTCACACTCACCCTGACCACCTGCTAAAACTAAAAAAATGTTTCACCATAATTTCGTTGCTAAAAAACTTTCAACCGTGAAAGGCTATTACTATTGTAAAATCGGTTGTCCTTGCAGCAAAACATGAATAATGGCTAGCATCTATTCTGCGGCGCCACTGAAAAAGCGACCGACTGACGCGAGTTTACAAGCCTTCAAAATGAATTTACCTACTCCCCCTATCAATGAATTAAATATATTTCAATATTAAAATCCAATCTATTTCATTCTTAATATCTTTGCAGTTCCATCCCACTTTTTCAGTAAAAAGCTAATGGTAACCATAAAATTAAATTGACCACAACTTTGAGCAATAGTATGCTCCAAATCATAGCCTGCAGCAAAAATTTTTCTAATCCCTGATCATCTTTAGTTTCGATGTTCCCAGAGCCACGCCAAATTCTTCACCGCACCCAGCCGAAGACCGCTCCGCCTTCTGCTAGGTGCTATTTCATTTAAAGCGAGGTGTTTCCCTATTGTCATTTCTATGGCTACGCTTACCTAGAAAACGACTGTTACTTGCCATGTCAGTCGCTTTTACCATTAGCGCTCTACAAATGATCCAAGTCTTAGGCCCAATTCCGCCAATGGACTCGCCGTACACGCGCTGGCTGTCAATTGACCCATTCAACTTTTCGCCGATCATCTTTTTCATTTTATTGCCGCTAATTGCCAGCATCCCTGCAGCGTCATTGCTAAAAGAAGACGCCGACTCTGGCTTGTTGGCAAAAGTTAAATTGTGTTTTCCCGTGCAAAAGGTTATCCGATCCTATGTTGGGTTAGCCTTTTTGACCGGTTTTATACTTGTGGCACTCGTTTTATCGCTTAACTTGTTGTTTTATTTCATGATGCTGCCAAATGTTCGTCCGGATAATCTGTTGAACAGCAACATCCTTTTGACGAATCAAAATACGCTGTTTGTAAGCCTGTATTACGCCAACCCGTTGTTACACGCACTGATTTCAATTTTATTTGCGAGCTTTTGGGGTGGGCTCTTCGCCGTCTTTGTCATGGTGACGTCTTTGTGGATTAAGCATGTTTTCGTGGCGTTGAGCACAGGATTGATTGTGCAGATTGCGATTTTGATGCTTAACAGTTTAATCATGCTGCCCGACTTAGTTAGCTTCTCGCCGGCCGACTTCCTGCACGAGATGGCCCCGAATACCAATATCAGTTTACCGGTCACCGGCCTCGCCACCCTGATGCTGCTCACTTATTGCCTGGTTTTTGCCCGAATAGGGGTGAAGCGGCTTGTACCATAATGTCATTCGGCAACAAAACTTACTGACACCAGCGTTTTTAAAAGTTTATCTCGTCTGTGGCCTCATTACCGCCATCATTAGCTTAACCGGGATCAACTTAGTCGGGGGGCTCACTTCTTCTCCAGAACATATCCTGGTCCTCATCTTCCCCCGCTACCTCATCTTTAGCGGCCTCATGCCAACCTATTTGCTCAGTCTGCTGCCTTGCATTCAACCCCGGGTACAAGATGTTTTGTTATATCACTCGCGAAAAATAATCACACTGCAAATCCTTTACCGCGTCAGCATCTCAACCTTACTGATGGCCGGCATTTGGAGCCTGACCAACATAACCGTGATCACCGTCAATGGTGCTGCTTATCTTCTGGAAACCATCTGGCTATACTTACTGATTCGCGCCGTTTATCTTTGGCTGGCCTGTTTTCTGCTCGGATTGATTGCCGCAACGATTGTGCTAGCAACCAAAAGCAAGCTCATGGCCTTTTTCGTTAGCTTTGGCATTTGCGGGCTATCGTTTTTCCTCGTGATCTCTCACTTGCCTTCGCTGTTTTTCGACTTTTCCGCCCGCAATTCAAACCCATTGCTACTGGCAAAAGGCGTCATCATGCTAGGGCTGGTTTGTTTCATGATTGCTTTATTGACCGCCATCGTCAACAGGAGGGACTTATGATCTGGCGCTTATTCCACAACCAATTGCCCTTCTTCTGGCACCTCATTCGCACGCGCTTTCTTTTTTGGTTCATCTTAATGAATGCTGTGGTTATTCTTCTAAGCATGCAAACTGCCGGGAATCCGCATGCGACCATTTTCTCACTGTTTTTTGATGGGGTGAGTTTTAGAGCTGCTGAAACGCATCGGGTCGTGTTACCTGTATTATGGTTTGCTTATTTTTTCGTGCCTTTGTTAATACTGCTCAACGGCCTCCAACAACTTTGGCACACCCGCACGATTCATCTTAGAGGACTTCAAATCCCGCCGCGGAAATTTGCTGAAGTGAATCTCATACTTATTGCTCTGATCACTACCATTTATGAGGTCGGCGCTATCGGTATCATGGCCATCGCCGCCGCTTTTAACCTTCATTTCGGCAGTTGGCAAGGATTGGCAGCAATCGGCGGTCTTTTTGTCACCACTTGGCTAGGCGTCTTCTTACTATTATTACTCCAAGCGATCGGTAATCATTTTAGTCCGTCATTGGCACTCATCATCCCTGCCTGTCTGCTCATCGTTAGTGCTTATACGGCCATTCACATGAATCCGCTTGGTTACCTCATGCTCACACGGATCAACGCAACAAACGCTTGGCACCCCATCCTTGTTCTGCTTGGTGTCAGCGGTTTGGCAACGATGGGCTACTTGGCCGTTGAGCGTCACGCCAGTCTAAATTAAAGGAGAAATTTATGAGCTTAATTGAATTACATCAAGTGGCTAAAACGATTAAACGCCGCCAGCTCTTGCATCACGTTGAAGCAAGCATTGAGCGTGGCAGCATTACAACACTTGAAGGCATTAATGGCTCCGGGAAAACATTAATTTTAAAAGCATTGCTCGGTCTCATCACGGTAACAGGCCAAGTCGTGGTTGCCGGGAAAACGGTCAGCCCTCAAGAAGCCTATCCGATTAAGGCTGGCATTTTGATCGAAAATCCCAGCCTGATTGATGACTTCACCGCAATGAAAAATCTAGAACTGTTGGCACGACTAGATCCCACTATCCAACCGCAACAACTCGATGACCTCCTGATCTATTTTGATCTCACAAGGTTTCCAACCCAAAAAGTCCGCAAATTTTCGTTGGGCATGAAGCAAAAGCTGGGGATTGCCGAAGCGTTCTTAGGCGGCTATCCATTAATTGTCCTAGACGAGCCCACCAACGCTTTGGATCATGACAGTATTATCAAATTAATTGCCCTGATCCAACGCTTCAATGCGAACGGGTCAACTTTTGTCATCGCCTCGCACGATCACGAATTTGTCGAACAGGTTGCGACTCAGAAGTTATCTGTCAAGGAAGGGACGATCCAGCATGAAAGTTAAACCCAAGTTCTGGATGATTAGCGGATGTCTGGTTGTTTTACTCGGTATTATTGGCGTACTGCGCTATCAACAGGTCAATACCAACCCGCAGCAACGAGGCGTCATCAAAGAGGTGCTGATTAAAAAAGGCCAACTTGTTCATGCTGAAAATGTCGACTTTAAGGTTAGTAAAGTTCAGGTTTTGAAAAAGAAAGATCAGGTTATCGTTCCTGTGACCCTCTCGATTAAACAAACAGGACCGGCAAATTATGGTCATAAAAAGGACAACCCTAATTACATCGAAAACATGTGGTTGAACATCCCTTATAGCATGAGCAGCCAAACCGATACCATTTTCGATAAAAACAAAATCAGGGTTAAACCAGCGATGCATCCTTCAGCCGTGCGCCAACCATTAACCCTACAATTCTCAGCAACTCGGACAAGTTATGAGCATCGCAACCAAAAAATGCGCTTCAGCTTCCTCGTGCCGGTCGAGAATTATCTTGTGAAGTATTCGTTGTTGCTGGAATGATGCGGCTGATTAGCGTTGAGTACGTCTAAAGCAATTCTACAAAGGCTGTAATCATTGCAAAATTCCCCCGGTTTCTTCCCTTCCCCCAGAAGCGTATAATGGCGTTATACATGGAGAAGCGTAAAAACTAGAAATGGGGAACAGACATGAAGAAATCGACGCGCACCATCTTGATTAGTGTGGTCGCAGCAATTGTCGTCATTGTGGGTGGCTTCGGTGCCTTTCGCTGGTACCAAGGCAAGGCTGAAGGCGACCAGGTTAAGGCCACGGCTCAAGCCTACACGAAAGCTTTTGCCAACCGTCAATATGAAAAAGCCGTTAAACAAGTCGACACCAGCCATCTCAAAGGTCCGGGCTGGCAGTATACCGCCAAGACGCTGGCTGAACGCAATCAGGCCGTTTTCGACCGGATCGGCGCCAGCAACATTAAAATCACGGATCTGAAAACAACCAATTCCAAAGACGGTACCTATCAACTCACTTTTACCGCCAACATGAACACCAAAATCGGCAAGCTTCCGGCACAGCATTACACCGCGCCGATCGTCAAAGTCGGCGACAACTGGCGCATTCGCTGGACGCCAAGCCTGCTGTTTCCACAAATGGATGGCAAGGACACGGTTCAGATTAGTTTGACAGCTGCCACGCGCGGGAAAATTCTCGATCGTAATGGCCAGGCACTCGCCACCAACGGCAATGTCACCCAAGCCGGCCTGGTCCCTGGCAAGCTAGGCACCGGCGATGAACGGACCGCGAATCTAGCAAAAATCGCGACTGCCTGGGATGTGAAAACCTCAAGTCTTGAAACGCTCCTCAAGCAGTCCTGGGTCACTGATGATACATTTGTACCCGTCAAAATCGTCACCGACTCCCCTGCATTAACCGGTGCAGCTTACCAAACAATCGGTTCACGTACTTATCCGTTGGGCGAGGCTGCTGCTCAACTCGTGGGATACGTTGGGACGGCAACCGCTGATGACCTTAAAAAGCATCCGTCACTAACCGCCAACAGCAAAATCGGCAAAGCCGGTTTGGAACAAATTTATGACCATTACTTGCGCGGTACGGATGGCGGCACGATCGCGATTCGCAACGGCAGCAACAGCCATCCCTTACTAGACACCAAGGCAGTTGCCGGCAAGAATCTGAAACTGACGATTGACGCCACCAAACAAAAAACCGCTTATACCCAACTGGCAGGCAAAAGCGGCAGTGTGGTCACCATGGATCCAACCAACGGCGAACTTTTAACCTTAGCAAGTTCGCCCAGCTATGATCCCAATGCCTTCGTGAACGGCATCAGCCAAACCAACTATGACAAATACGCCAACAACACCGAGCTGCCATTCCTCAGCCGGTTCACCCAACGGTACGCACCTGGTTCCACTTTTAAAATGCTAACGGCTGCGATTGCCCTGCAAAACAAAACCATCACCCCTGACACCACCAAATCTATCTCCGGTCTCAAATGGCAAAAAGATAGTTCGTGGGGCGACTACAAAGTAACCCGCACCGTTGACGCCAGCCCGGAAAACATGACCCAGGCTTTGGTTAACTCTGACAACATCTGGTTTGCTCAAGTAGCACTGAAAATGGGCGCCTCCGCTTACCTCAAAGGTCTGGAGCCACTTTTTAAAACCCAAGCCAACTTACCTTTAACCATGAAAAAGGCCCAAATCTCCAACAATGGCAAGCTCGCCTCCGAAACGCTTTTGGCCGACACCGCTTATGGTCAAGGGCAGCTGCTGCTATCGCCAATTGAACAGGCGGCGATGTACAGTGCCATCGCCAATGACGGCACCATGCAGCAGCCAACCTTGATTCAAGCTGCAAAAGGCAAACGTACCAGCGTGCTCCAAAGCAATGCCGCCAAAACGGTCAAAACTGCCTTGACCCACGTTGTCTCCGATCAAGCCGGCACCGCCCATGACCTCGCCATCGACGGCCACACCATCGCCGCCAAAACCGGCACGGCCGAACTCAAGCAGAAACAGGACACAGACGGCAAGGAAAATGGTTTCTTAGTCGCCATGGATGCCGACAAGAATACCTACCTCACCGTCGCCCTCATCGAAGGCACCGGCAGCGGGGATGTCGTGACGGCAATGAAGCCTTTTGTGGCTAGTTTGTACTAAGTTAATTGTCACTTCTGAAGATACGCCAATCTCACATATTCCGGTGAAATTGACGTATTTTTTGACCCGCTATCTTGCTTAATCATTTCTTGTATGCCAAGAGCGTTTGCGTTAACAAAGACGCACCATCGAAAAGGAGATGACTCTCATGTACCAAGAACTTGTCACCCTGAGCCTGGCAAAAGATCCATTGCGCTTCACGAATAACCAGTGTATTTGGCTACTAGATCATGTTGGTGACCCCAATAGTAAGATTCGCGATCAACTTGTTTATAGTTTGTTCGCGCGTGGCTTCCAAACACCGGGTTTTACCAAACATCAGAAGAAACTATTAGCCGATTTGGCAACTCAAAGAGCGCAATTATTTGATGGCATTGACAATCCGCAGAGTGATAAAGTCTTTACGCGCACATTCACGGCTTTATTAGGCGCTCTCTTTCTGGATACAGATGCTCGTGAACCTTTTTTAACGATCAAGCAACGGAATACGTGGTTAGATTGGGCTATCAACTACCTTCGTTTGGAACAGGACTGGCGTGGCTTTATTCCTGAAAAAGGCTGGGCACATGCCGTTGCACATGGTAGTGACTTGGCAAGTGCTGCAGTTGCACACCCCAAAGTAACCCCCGCCCAAATCAAACAGGCCTTAGCGATTATTCCCAACATTTTAAGCTGGCAAAAAACGCCCTTCCTCGATGATGAAGAAGAACGTCTTGCTACAATCATTCAAACTGCCAGCCGCAGTCCCCAAGTTCAGTTAAAGCAAATAACAAGTGTTCTCGCAAAAACTGATCAACAACGCTGGGCAGACTACGATCAGAATCCGTCAAACTTAAGCGCCTATTATCGACTGTCCGCATGGAAAAGGATCTTAACATCTCTATACTTCATTGCCCCACCACTTCGGCCAGAGGTGTTGCCAAGCATTGAAAGATACTTTCGAAAGATGGGGTACACTGAATGATAGTTGGCGCTTCATATAGGTGACCTTAATGTCTGGTTGCCAGTCTTGGACAATTCTTGATCAGTTTAATTAATGGCCACTTGTTAAAGATTATGCGACGCTTGATTAAGCGCGAGCGGTAATACATTAATCATTCCGATTACATCCATCAGAAACTGTCAAGCAACTATAATTTAACCCCTTTTTTACCTGCAGTAACTTTAATTGAGATGTCGTCTGCAACTTTATAGGTAATAAAGAGGCCTATCACCCAAATATAGCTGGCAACATTTGGATCTATGTGGGTTGCTAGCTCTGTTACTTTGCAACCAATGGCAGCAATAACAGCAAAAATCAATACTCTTTTAATGTTTATAAGTCTAAGCCATTTCATAGCACATACCCTTTTAACCAGTAACAATTCCTATCAACTTTACTCGAAGCAAGGTTAGTAACTCGCTATTCTATACTCAGCATAGTTATAGCCGTCAGTTAGGTTGGTCGTGTCTGCCTCTGTAACAACATAAATTCCTCGCAAATGATTTTTTCTTTTTTGTTTCAACAAAATTACGTTTCATCATCAACGGTTCTTTCAAGAGCTCTAGTTTCAACAATAATTTTAAATCCGGCTCGCTGATATTTAAATTTAAAGATGACTAAAACGATCAAATGTGATACAGTTCGTTTAAGTTGAGGAAATCAGTATAACAACACAATAGCCGCCTCCCCTGTCCGGGAAACGGCTATTTTTTCTCCCGGCTAGCGCGATCTATAAATAAGAACACGGATTTTCTTGGTAATAGAGCGACCTCACCGAATAGGGACAGCTGGCACATCATTCTGTTTCACCTCTTTTGACTTTTCCGCATAATGCCAAATTTCAAACAGAAGCTGATAATAATTCTTCACAAGATAATCCGGGTTCCACACCGCGTATCGACCCAAGGATTCAAATGTCAAATTCTCTCTACTTGGTTTGATCGCACTTCTAGGAATAATTCTTTCAATCCTTCGTTGCGCATCCACTGGATCACGCGTTGCGACCCGATAAAGGAATGTTAACCCGTCGATTGCATCTTTTCGTTGTTGCTTAGTGATCCACATAATAATGACCTCTTTTGTACCTCGATACAAAATCTAAACCCAAACACCTCAATGACGCTTAGCATGTCAAGTAATCGCTGTATATATGGGAAATGAACTGTTGCCACGCGGTACACATGTAGTCGCTCAATCCATTAAAGATCCTAATCCGTTAAAGATTAATGTCTGGGTATTCAACTATCGACAAGGCATTCAAATTAATTACACCCAAAGTGATCACTGCGTACAGCACTTACATACGGTTTTTAATGCGTTTAATCATTACTAATGTACTTGATTATTTTCTTCTTAAAGTGTTGTGGAAAATTGATTTGTGCCATTTACTGTTGTGTATTCTAATTTAGTGAGTCCCGTAAACAATCACCTTCGGAAAGGAAGATATTCAATGCTCGAAAAACTGGTAAACAATGTCTTACAGTTAGATTCAAATTCTCTCACCAAAGTCAGGGGCGGAAATATCATTCCGTATCGTGGAGATTTAAACCAAACGTTATATGAACAAACGCCAATCTATAGGATGACTCATAAATACAAATTACCAATCGTCCATCCAATCAAACAGAATTTTTAAACTTCTAATTGATATAGAACACAAGCGAAGGACAACAATTCAAATATTCAAGAACATCTTGGTGGGAATTGCCCGTTCAGTCAATTTATCTAAAAACCAATATGGCTCGATTTTCCACATAAGGGTTTTTGTGTGTCTATGACCACGCTTTACTTTCCTAACAATCCGTATGGCATCGTCAAAAGTTTATATTTTCTTTTTTGGCCTAAAACAATTATATATAATGTTAGTTTATTGCGTTTTTAATACTTACTAAGCGTTTTGCTACAGAAAATTGATTTTTTATTGACTACTTGACTTTTTTGCGATATATTAACGCTACACTCATGAGTTTAACATCGTAATATCACTATTGTCGCAAGCATGGAGGAATAACATGAATAAAGTTAATATGATTAAGTTCGAAAGCATCACTACGATCTCAGATGAGACTCTTCAGACCACAATTGGTGGCGATCACATACCCAACAGTGGTGGTGGTGCTTTGCCTATTGGTAGAAACATTTTTACTCCTGCAGACCTTCCGGGCCCAAATGGTTCGCCATATTACGGATCTTCAAATCAATACCGTAATGCTGGCCGGCATTGGGCAAGAAACTAGTTTTTGATTGGAGAGTTATGATCAAACAGAACTAGGCCTATAGGTAACAAAGAAGGCGGAACAGATCAAGTCCGCCTTTTTGAATACTTATATTTGTAGACATGAATCCGACTCGAAAGAAAGAGGTTAGATATCCATGATACAGAACTTGAAAAGATCGAATCTTTTATCAATAGGTTTAGCAGCTAAGGGCACCTCCGTCATCTGTTGTATATTAGTTTCTTGCTACTTTTTGTTTTCAATTTTAACCAATACGTTTATGGTTCCTGCATCCAACTTTGTGGGAAATATACCTTCAGTTTTAAGAGGTGAATTTTCCTATATAATAACTGGTCCGCTATATCACTTTGAATGGAATCATTTAATGTGGAATCTTCTCCCAACGGTTGTTCTAGGCCCCTTCATAGAATGGAAAATTGGAAGTGTCGCACTTGTGATTGGATTCTTTACTTCTGGTTGGATTGGAGCCCTTATTTTCTGCTTTGGGTTTGGCGGGTATATTCAGTCAGCCTTAGGAATAAGCATATACATTTGTCTGTTCTATGGTGCGTCTATATCAGTTTATGCTTTGTTCCCAATGTCCGTGTTTGCTTTTTTAATAAAGAAACCTGATTTTTCTTTAATTACGAAGGCTATTTTAACGGTGGCATTCTTTACTCTTATATTAGGAATATTGCCGAAACAGAATGCGACAGACGCGCAAAAATTTGTACAAATTGCACATCTTTCCGGCTTCCTTGCTGGAATTATTTGTGTAATTATGATTTTTGCATTACGAAATTGGAAGAAGGTCTTTTGCAGTTTTTTTAAGCAGATTGACTGACTAAAACGCAATGTTCTAATAGAAATTAGGAGAAGGTTTGTGTTTACCTTTAAACGTGATTCAGTAACCGTTACAAACACTACTATACCCACCGAAATGAAGGAACCCTTCGAACCAAGCGTGATGACCAGCCCGCGGATGCCGAGTTAGGGAGAGAAAAAATCTTGAAGAACATAAAGAAATTTACTGAAACAACGTCAACGGATATGGATGCCTTCTTCGCCGAGATGATGCAAGACTCCAGCTACAGGAAGCTAGCCGAATCTGAAAAAGCCAAACTGGCAAGCGCCTACGCTGTTCTAGAGGCAAGGCAAAATGCGGGATTGAGCCAACAGGAACTTGCAAACAAATCAGGCGTTCCTAAGACAACGATTGCGCGTATTGAACAAGGAAATAATACAAGCATCGAAACGCTAACCAAAATCGCAAATGCTTTAGGCAAGCAAGTAAAGGTCTCGATAGTTTAAGCGATAGGCCGCTAACGCCAATCTTAAAAATCGCGTCGACCTCCCATTTTCTGAGAAGTTGACGCGATTTTAGTTAGACTGATTTTCTTCAGATACGATTCACTTTAAGCGGGACTCATTTTAACTTTCGCCAACCCCGCACGCACCTCATCCCCCATCGGAATCGACGGGAATGCGCCGAGCTTCTGGACAGTAAACGAGCTGGCCATGCTTGCGTAAGTTGCGGCATCGACAATATTGCCGAGATCGGGCTGAAGATTGCTGACTAAAGCGCCGATAAAGGTATCGCCTGCTGCCGTGGTATCTACGGCTTTGACCTTGAAAGCCGGGACGAGGGTTGCCTGACCATCCAGCGAAATGAAAGACCCTTTCGAACCAAGCGTGATGACCACCCCGCGGATGCCGAGTTGATGATAATACGCGGCGGACTGGCGCATGCTGGCTTCATCGGTAACCGGAATGCCGGTAATCAATTCGCTTTCAGTCTCGTTGGGCGCGATTAGATCAACATTTTTCAACAGCGCTTCTGGCAGTTCTTTTTGCGCCGGTGCAGGGTTTAAGATGGTTACTTTACCCGCAGCTTTGGCGATTTTGAATGCTTCGGCTGTGGCGGCTACCGGCGTTTCCAGTTCAGCAACCACAAAGTCAGCCGATTGAATCAATCCGGTCGCCCGCTGCACATCCGCTGGCGTCAGTTCAAAGTTGGCGCCATGTTGAATGATGATCGAGTTTTGGCCCGAAGCTTGGAGCAGAATATATGCCTGTCCGGTTTCCGTGTCTGCGGTGGTTGCAACATATTGGGTATCAATTTGATTTTTCACCAATTCGCCACGCATGAAAGCAGCGTTGGCATCATCCCCGACGCGCCCGATGAAACTGGTCTTAGCGCCAGATCGCGCCGCCGCAACCGCTTGATTGGCTCCCTTACCACCGGCAGCTTTAGAAAAAGCATCCATTCGAATTGTTTCTCCCGGCTGTGGCAGTCGTTGAATGTGTAAAATAGCATCCACATTAATACTGCCGATAACGACAACATGATTAGGCATAAAGACCCCTCCATTTTTCCATTTAAAAGGGACCGCATCCGGCCCCTTTTTTGTTTACCTTACCGCGCGACATCGCTTGACCAGCATAGCATGAGGCTTACTTGTTCGCATCCTCGGTGGTGACTAATGACAACGGCGATTCAATATTCTTCTTAATCGTCTTGCCGTCAAAATGATCATAGGCTGCTTGCAGTGCTAAGCGTCCCATCTCTTCTGGCTTTTGCGCAACAGTTGCAGCCATGTCGCCTGCTTTGACGGCTTTAATCCCATCTGCTTCACCGTCAAAACCAACAATAGTAATCTTCTTACCCGCGGCTTTAACTGCCTGCACCGCGCCTAGTGCCATTTCATCGTTTTGTGAAAAGATACCGACAATATCACCGTTACCTTGCAAAATGTTCTCGGTAACCGTCAAACCCTTGGCCCGATCAAAACCGGCTGTCTGCTTCGACACAATGTCAAGTTGACCTTTTGCCGCACCATCAAACCCTTTTCCACGTTCGCGAGTTGCGGAGGCTCCCGGAATTCCTTGCAATTCGGCAATCTTAGCATTCTTACCGAGCTTTTCAATCATATACTTCGCGGCCATTTCCCCACCTTTTTTCGAGTTGGAGGCAACCAGTGTCAACACTTTGCCGCCATCGCTGGAACGATCAACAGTGATAACCGGGATTCCGGCATCATTAGCGTCTTTAACGGCTGGCGTAATCGCACTGGAATCGACTGGGTTGATAATCAAAATGTCGACTTTTTTCTGGATCATATCTTCAATATTGTTGTTTTGTTTAGCGGTGTCATTTTGGGCATCGGAAACCTGAACATTAGTTTTGTTTTTCTTCGCCAAATCCTGAATGCCGTTACGCACGGAAACAAAGAATGGATTCGACAATGTGGACAGCGACACACCGACTTTCAGATCCTTAGGCGCTTTCTTGGTAACTTTCGCCTCACCGTCAGACTTTGACCCCAACCCTGTGTTACCACAAGCAGTTAAGGTGAAAATTGCAGCTGCAGCGATAACAGTGATCGTCAAAAAGCGCTTGAATGTGTGTTTCATGTTAGTTCTCCTCCTATTGTGAACGCGTTATTATGAGCGTGAACCGTCAACCAACTTAAAGTGTTTTAACCCGCAAGCACCCGCCTGCGATGAATTACCCATTATTACCGGACCGCCGATCGAGTAGCACGGCGATCAGAATGACGATGCCTTTGACAATTTGCTGATAGAAACTGGAAATCCCCAGCAAGTTCATCCCGTTGTTCAAAGTACCAATAATCAACGCACCGATTAACGTGCCAAAGATGCGACCTTTCCCACCAGCCAGCGATGTCCCGCCAAGCACGACCGCAGCAATGGCGTCCATTTCATAAGAAGTACCGGCGTCCGGTTGCGCTGAACTCAGCCGCGATGTGAGAATGATCCCTGCGATTGCTGCCATTAAGCCGGAAATCGTGTAAATCAGCATCGTCACAACCTTGGTGCGCACCCCGGCAATCCGAGCGGCAGTTTCATTACCACCCAAGGCATAAGTTTTCCGGCCGAAAGCGGTTTTATGCAAGAGCACAAACAGCACGCCATAAACCACAATCATGATGATAATCGGAAACGGAATGCCGAACAGATAGCCGCGGCCCATGAACTGGAACAAGAAGCTGTTGTTCATTTTCGCGCCGGTAATGGGATTCCCATTTGTGAAAACATAGGTGGCGCCGCGGAAAATCGTCATCGTGGCCAAAGTTGCGATAAACGGAGCTGCTTTTCCATAAGCGATTAAGACACCATTCAACAGTCCAAACACGGCACCTAAGATCAGCCCGACCGTGAGTGCCAGTGGAGCGGCAAATCCGCTTGTCAACATTGAGGCGGTGACCGCACCTGACAATGCGAGAATGGAGCCGACTGACAGATCAATCCCGCCAGTGAGAATTACGAAGGTCATCCCAAAGGCAATGACCGCATTAATCGAGACCTGCCGCAATAAGTTCAATAGGTTGGCTGGTGACACAAAGGTGGGGCTCATCACCGTGACCAAAATGATCAGTACAACTAAGGCCAATAGCGGTCCCAATCGACTAAAAATCTTTTTTACGTCTACTTTGCTAGCTGCTTTTGTCTTAGATTGCGCCTGCATGTTCTTCCACTCCCCCTGTTGCCAGCGTCATAATCGACTCTTGCGTTGCGGTCTTCCCATCCAAAATACCAGTCAGTCGCCCTTCATAAACCACGGCGATCCGATCACTCATTCCTAATACTTCCGGCAAATCACTGGAAATCATGATAATGGCAACATGCCGATCCGTTAACTCGTTCATCAGATCATAAATCTCCCGTTTGGCGCCGACATCCACACCACGCGTCGGCTCATCGAGAATCAAGACCTTCGACCCCGAGCCGATCCACTTCGCCAACACGACCTTCTGCTGATTCCCGCCACTGAGGCTGCCGGCAGTCACGTCCGGCCCCATCGCTTTGACTGTAAGCCTTTTCATTAATAACCGAACAAAATCATCAGTGGCTTTATCGTCCACCAAACCATGTTTCACAAACCCATCAATAGAAGGCAAAACTATATTGTCGTGAAGCGAGTCATCCAGAATCAATCCCTCGTCCTTACGATTCTCCGTCAAGAAACCGAGATTGTGACGAATTGCCGCTTGCGGATCACGAATCTTGACCGGCTGTCCGTCCAGCAGAATTTCGCCGGACTGATACTTGTCGATCCCAAAGATTGCCCGCATAATCTCGGTTCGCCCCGCACCCATCAGCCCGGAAAAACCGAGAATTTCACCTTGACGGACGCTGAAACTGACATCTTGAAAGACGCCTTTTTCAGTTAAGTGCTTAACCTCCATCGCAACCGGGCCAAAAGTCGGCGTGCGCTCCGGATAAAAGTCTTCGATCTCCCGCCCGACCATGTCCTTGACCAACTGTTTCATCGTGACATCTTTGGTGGCGTATTCGGTGATTGAGCGACCATCCCGCATCACGGTCACCTTGTCAGCAATCTCGAAAATTTCTTCCATGCGGTGGGAGATATAAATGAATCCCACACCCTTAGCCTTCAATCGCCGTACCACTGTGAAGAGTTGACTAATTTCCGTCTCGGTCAAAGCTGCAGTCGGCTCGTCCATAATGATGATCTTGGCGTCGGTCATCAAAGACTTCGCAATTTCTACCATTTGCTGGCGACCGACACTTAAGCTGCCAATTGGTTGATCCACATCAAGCTTTGCCCCGAGCAAACTTAGATAATGATCGGCTTGATCGCGCATCGCCTTGCTGTCCATCAACCCAAAACGATTACGCAGCTCTTTGTTTAAAAACATGTTGTCAACAACGGACATTTCCAGAAAATTATTCATTTCCTGATGAATAAAACTGATGCCATGCTGCTCAGCCTCCATCGGTCCGGAATAAGTGGTGGGCTGCCCATCCACAAGAATTTCGCCGCTGTTGGCTGGGTATAAGCCGGTGAGAATGTTCATCAAAGTTGACTTACCGGCCCCGTTTTCACCCATCAAGGCATGAACCTCACCGGAATCAATGGTAAAATTCACCCCTTTTAAAACCTGATTGGCGCCAAAGCTCTTGGTGATCTCCTTCATTTCGATCTTCATTTTGCTTTCCCCCAAGTGCTGATTGTGGTGTGAATTGTTCTGAAATGCGTTCACTGGTGCAGCGATCTGCATGTAAGGACCTCTGCCGCAATGGCCAAGACCGGGCCATCACGGCTGAGGCCGCTTACATTCCGATCGCTAACCGCACCAGTTCACACTCTGGTTTAAACGCGTTCCCCAGCCCAGAAACCTGCGTGTAAGGACCTTGGTCGCAATGGCCAAGACCGGGCCATTGCGACCAAGGCCGCTTACACTCCGGTTTCTACCCGGGCTGACTCACGCTCTGGTTTAAAAAGTAACACCGCTCTCTAACAAAATATTGGCATAAGGCGTCATTTCACCAGTTCGGATGAAGGCCTTAGTTTTGCTGAGATCTTTTTTCATTTGGTCGTGCGGGATAAAGACAATTGGCACGTCAATGAGTTGCTGAATTTGTTCTAATTGTTTGGGATTTTGCGTTTTGATTTCTTCGGCCAGATAGACTTTTTGAATCTGTAGTTCAGTTAAGACATTTTTCAAAACGTCCATGAAGCTAGGCAGATTTCTGCTAACGGCGAGATCGATTTTCCATGTGTCTGCTGGTACCGGCATGCCGGCATCGCCTATCCCCAATAAGTCAAAGTGCCCCATATCGGCAATCACTTGTGACAGTTGAGTGTTGATGACAGTCCCTTTTTTCAATACGTCCCCCTCCTCGTGAAAATGCCATGACGATTAGCCGCGGTGGTTCGTTATTTTCGTTGAGCCGCGTTTCACCAATTTCACGGGCAGTTCAATTGTGTTACGCGTGTTATGCTCGCCACTCATCTGCGCAACCAGGAGCTCAACGGCTTGTTGGCCTAACTGATCAATTGGCTGGGCAAGGGTGGTTAAACCTGGCGTCATAAAGCGTGCTTGCGTGACATCATCGAATCCGACCACCGCGTAGTCAGCCGGTATCCGTTTGTGTTGCTCGTACAAGCCGCGGTAGACTCCACTGGCGACATCATCATTGATCGCGATGATCGCCGTGGCATCGGTCTTGACGATCTTTGCCACCGCTTGCCGACCGCCTTCCGGATTAAACGCGCTGGGGAAAATCAGCCCCGGATCTAGCTGGACCCCATACTGCGCAAATGCTTGCTGATAACCTGCCATGCGATCCTTCAAGTTAACGGTCAATCGTTGCGGCAATACGAATGCGATGCGGCGATGACCCAACTGCAACAGGTGATCGGCCACCAGAAACCCGGCATGCCGCTCGTCAATTCGAATGCTGTCGCCCGTCATCAGCGTGGTCGCCTGATCCGTAAACACCATGGGCAGATTCAACTGCTTCCCGACTTTTTGGACAATCTCTTGTGAAGCTTCCGGCGCCGCAAGAATCAGTCCGCGTTGGGTGCCACCCAGAAACTGTCGAATAAAATAATCAACATTTTCATGGAACCCATTAATCGAAAAGATTTGCGGAAACAGCCCGCGCGGAATGGCGGCTTTTTCCACGCTGACGACAAAGCTGGCGAAGAATGGGTTCATCATATCGGGAATCACGACCCCGATTGAGTTGCCGCGCTTGCCGACCAGGCCCCGGGCAAAAAGATCCGGCTCATAGCCCAATGCTTCTTTAGCGGCCAGCACCCGTTTGCGTGACTTTTCGCTAAACCGTGCGCCTTTGCCATTTAAAATTTGCGAAACAGTGGTGACGGAAAGCCCGGTTTCCTTGGCCACGTCCGTAATCGAAACTTTCTTCTTCACACCAACCACGACCCTATTTGCTGAGTTAGGTAAAACGTTTTACTTAATCTTGCAAACCAAGCTTACCCCGCACATGGAAGCGCTGTCAACTAAATCAAATCATTTTTCATGAAACAAATTTAGCTTAAATGAACATGCAGCTCGTTTGTTGGGTGAATCAACTGCTATACACCGGCCTGCAAAGTGTCATCTCACGGATCTTGTGTGAACCAGACTTTTTGTTAACTTGAGGTGCGTATCTGTATTGCTGAAAACATGATCCTGTTGCATAACAGCAGTATCAATCAGTTTGTGAATTCTGTTCAATAGCTGTGAAACTTTTTTCGTTGGTCGTATTGCGCCCGACACTTTCTTCGAGACAAAAAAATAAATCGTTATCCCAAAACTTTTCGGGATAACGATTCATCTGCTGCTTACAGCAATTTTTCCTTGATCACATCTCGTCTTGCCAACAGCGGCATAATGAAGCCAAAGCCGAAGAGGACGATGACGGAGACGATATTCATGATGAGCTGATGGGTCCAGCCGTTGGTTCCAAACACAACTTCCTGAGGTAAGAAGCCTAGTGTTGCACAGATAAAGGTAAAGACGAAGCACCAGCCGCCAACTAGATAGGCACCGGTTTTGCTCTTGATAAAGGTGTAGCCGGACGTGAATTTATCGGCTTGAGCGCGCAACGCCAGGAAGGCCACGAACACGAGCGCCGTTTTATACGGTGACACAATGCCGTTTAGATTCAGCAACCAGTTGAAAATCGCATTGATGTTCGGCAATGTGCCCGACAGCAACAACAGGAACAAGCAAAGTGAGGCGGTGAAAATATAGCTATGTACTGGCCGCCCTTGCTTATTTTTCTGCAGTAACCACTTCGGCATAAAGCGCATCGCCGTGTCGGCGGACAACACACGGCTAGAGGCATCAATCAACACCGCCAACTGCGCCAACATGAACAACAGCTGCGTGATCGCAAACAGATACATCAGCGTTTTACCCCAGCCCCACGCCTTACCTAGCATGGAAAAGGCATAGTAGGCGCCGTTCATTTTCAAGTCATCCGGCAGATGGTTGGCGTTGAACCACACGCCTAATGCGAGCGAACCGAAGATCACCAAAAACCCGGTCATCAGTGCCAGTGCCCACATCGCTTTAGGAAATTGCTTCTTCGGATTCCGCAACTGCGCGATATACGTAGCCCCCAGCTCCGCACCGGAAGTGGCAAAAATCAGCAACCCGGTGGTCGCAAAATAATGCAGCGAAAAATGGGGTCGAAATGCGTCCCAGCTAAAGTGCGTGGCTGAAGGCATCCCCTTAGCCAATCCCGCCGCGGTCAACGCCACAAACAGCACCGCCATCAAAAACATGGCTGCTCCGCCGATAAGCGACATTACTTCAAGCGACCGCGAGAACAGATTCTCCAAGACGATGAATAAAAGAATAATGGCAAAAGTCAGCAAGCCAAATGTCAGATTCGACATCCGCTTACCCAAGCTATTGTCGCCGAGAATCATCCACGAAAGCGCCACGATAACCGCATTGGACACGTCAACCAGATAAGGCAGCGTCTGAGCCCAATAAATCCAGCTGGTCCAATAACCCCAGGTATCCCCCAGCGTCCGCCGCATCCAGGTTGCCAACCCACCGCCTTCATCAGCCCGGGTAAAAGTCGTCCCCAGCTGTGCCGCAATCAGCGCGTACGGGACGATGTAGACGATTAATAAAATCACCCAGTTGATCACAACAGACAGGCCTTGATTTTGAAATGGGTAGAAGATGTTTTCAAAACCAATAACCGTAATAAAAACAAGTAAACTCAAAACTGGCCAGCTCATATAACGCTGGGGTGTCAGTTCATTTTCTTGCACAATTTATTGCCTCCAAATACAAACTAGGAGTGCGGGTCGCTTAAGCTTCCAGTTACCCGGGCACCAAGCTGACTTGCGTGGGTTCTGATCGTCAGGTTAAACGTATCCGAATGCCATTTTGATCACCGGTCATCCACCGATTTAATGACGGTAAACCAGACAGTCAGCCACGCTTTTGAACACCGATCGAGAACCTCGCATCTCCTTGCCGTAAGTATAAATGAAGCTTCATAAAAATAATAGTGTTTCACAGCGCCACGCTAGTCTATACCAGCGTTTCGGATCGTTGTTACACGGGAATTGGTAGCGTTTTATAAAAATATTTTTACTAAAAATAAGTCACCCCATCATAATGAGTGACTTACTTTCGATGCCTCTGGCTAGGTTGCTATCCCTGCAAACCAGCCGATGATTTTACCGCGCTCACCTGAACGTCTTCGCTTAACGTTGCCCAATGATTGGTCGGCCCGTGTCCATGGCCCACAAAAATACCTTGGCTAATGGCGCCTTCAAGAAATGCTTTGGCTGTGATAATCGCCTTCTTCAGTGACTCGCCCTTTGCCAATTCGGCTGCAATACAGGCGGAAAAAGTGTCGCCGGTACCGTGCGTATTGGCAGTGGCGATGCGCGGCGATCGTACCCAAAAACTGCTGCCGTCTGCTAACAAAATGAAGTCTGACGCTTGAGCATCTTGGCGGTGGCCACCTTTGATGATGACATTTTTGACGCCGAGTTCCTGAATCGTTTGCGCTGCCGCTATCATATCGATTTCACGCTTAATGGGATGCCCCACAATGATTTCTGCTTCCGGCAAGTTCGGCGTCACCACATCGGCTAGCGGCAATAGTTCCTGCTTAATCGTTGCAACGGCTTCCGGTGCCAGCAGCGTTGCCCCGCCTTTTGCGACCATAACGGGGTCCACGATCAACGGACCGAAATTGACCTGTTTAAGATTACGGACAACGGCGTTCACATGCTCACTATCGGCTAACATGCCGGTTTTGCATGCCTTGATTGCAAAGTCTGCCGCCAATGATTGAAATTGTGCATCAATGAAATCGCCAGGAATCGGCAAACTGGCCTGAACGCCGTATGTGTTTTGCGCTGTGAGTGCCACCACAATACTCATGCCAAACACATGACGTGCCTGAAAGGTTTTGAGATCCGCTTGCATACCGGCACCACCGCCTGAATCCGAGCCAGCAATGGTGACGACTTGAGGCGTGCTGTTAATCGTCATTTTATAACACCTCTTTCAGTTTAGCGCTGAGGGTCTGGACCTTTTGCGCCGTATCCGGAGCCTGCATGATCTCGCTGACAATCGCCACGCCGGCAATTCCGGTTGCCTTAAAGGTGTCGAGATTATCCGCCTTAATCCCACCAATTGCCACTATCGGAACTGAAACTGCCGCCGTGATTGCTTTTAGCGTTGCCAGTGACGTCAACGGAGCAGCGGCCTTGGTTTGGGTTGGAAAAATAGCGCCCACCCCAAGATAATCAGCACCGGCCGTAACTGCAGCGGTGGCAGTCGCAACTGTTTTGGTCGAGACGCCCAGTATTTTGTCGGGACCAAGCAACTGCCGCGTAACCGCAACCGGTAATTCATCATCGCCAATATGCACCCCGGCTGCGTCAACTGCTAGACAAACATCCACCCGGTCATCAATGATCAACGGAATCCGATAGCGGTCGGTGATCAATTTGACCTGTTTTGCCAGTGCGTAATAATCACGGGTTGTCAGGTCTTTTTCCCGTAATTGCACCATTGTGACGCCATTTTCACACGCCGCGGCAATCTTGGCTAAAAAAACTTCAGGCGAATCGGCGTACCGGTTGGTGACTAAATAAAGTTGTAAAGCTTCTGCATTCATAGTGCCTGTCCTTTCACCTTTTGAATCCAATCTTGATGCGTTGCCAACAAGGATAATTGATCCAGTGTCCTCTCTCTAAATGACGCGAGGCCGCCGGTGTTTTCGGCTGCGGCCACTTCACCGCAACAATTAAAATAGCTAACGGCAATGACCACAGCTGCATCGTTTGTGAGCCCTACCCCAAGCAGCGCTGCAATCAAAGCACCAACGATATCACCGGTTCCCGTGAAGCGATCCAGTTGCAAGACGCCATTTTCCAGGCGCCACTGGCCATGAGCACTGACCACTAAGTCTGTTTGCCCGGTTGCCAAAAAAGTGGTCGCAGGAAAACGCCGGGTCAATTGCTTCAACGCTTCAGCAAGTTCGGAAAATGCGGCAGGGCTTTGATCTAGCTGGCTGCCATCCACCCCACGGCCGGTACTTTTCAGACCACTAAAGCGGCGCATCTCGGAAATATTGCCTTTAACCACATTCGGGTGATTTGCCAACAATTGATGCCCTAATTCATATCGCAATTGGGTGGCGGAAACACCGACCAGATCAACCACAGTCGGGGTATGCGTTTCAGCCGCAAAACTGCCCGCCGCTAGCAGACTCTTTTCACGTTCTGGCGAGATATGTCCCAAGTTAAGCAGTAAGGCATTATTTTGGGCAAAAAATTCCGGAAATTCCTGCACGGCATCGGCCATTACCGGCTTGGCATCAATGTACAAAAGCGCATTGGCCATGGACTCGACTGTAATTTCATTGGTAATGCATTGAACTAACGGCGATGAAGTCAGTGGCAAGGCGGATTCAAACGCCTGTTTAAAGCTTGTGGTTACGGATTGATTCATGGGGTATGTGCCTCCTATAAATTATTCTTTTTGAAGTGCGGGTAAAGCGGTTAAAAGATCTTTTGCAGCCGGCGAGTTAAGCCACTATGGTCAAGTTCGTATAACACAAACAAGGCAATCAGCGAGCCGGAAATCGCGCCGCCGAAAAATCGCGGTGTGTAGACGAACCAGTATAGCGACTGACTGCTGCCGGTGAACCAAACCATCACCGGGTATGACAACAGCGAGCCAATCAAACCGGTGCCGAGGATTTCACCAGCTGCTGCCCATACCGACCGCCTGCCAATGCGATAACCGAATCCAGCCAACAGTGCGCCAAACACCGCGCCGGTTAAGGCAAGCGGCGGGATGCCCAATAATGTCATCCGCAGCAGCGCACAGGCAAAGGCCATAACCGTGGCATAAAGCGGCCCCATAACAACGGCAGCAACAACATTGACAACACTCGACATCGGCGCCATCCCTTCAATTCGAAATAAAGGTGACAACACCACGTCCAGTGCGATCATCATGGCCAATATTGCTAGCCGTTTAACGCGATTTTGCGTCATTGTTGCGACTCCCTTCCGGCCACTTTTCTAGGTGATAGGCCATCTCCCAAAAGCTATATTCCATCTGGGTACTGATTCGAAAAGCGGTTAGCATCTGCTGCTGTTCTGCCGATGTGCTGTGATCGTATAATCGATCGACCAATGCCACCGCGGCCTGCTGATCATCCGCGTTGGCCGCTCCGCTGTATGTTTCAATCCAGCGTTGATAAATTGGCACCGGTGATTGGCGCTGGGCTAGATATTGCCCGACTTCTTGATATAACCACGGACACGGCAACATCCCCGCGATGGCCACGTGCGGCGTTCCGGCAACTAATTGGCGATACATATGCGATACATAATGGTAGGCGGTCGGCGCAATGGCAGTTGCTGCCACTTCGGCATCGGTGATCATCAGCGTGTCAAAAAAGTCCCGCCGCACCGCCAACTCGCCTTCTGTCAGTCCCGCGGCGGATTGCGCTGCATAAGCTTTCAGGTCTGATTCCTGAGCCTGCCGGGCGATTAACGCATACAACCGGCTAAAATGTTTTAAATAATACGCATCTTGAATGAGATAATAGCGGAAAATGGCCGGATCAAGCGTCCCGGCTTGCAATTCAGTCAAAAACGGATGGGAAAAACTGCCTTCCCAGTACGGCACAACCTGTTGCCGGGCAATTTTGGAAAATTTCATAAGCACTCCTTCATTTAATGATTTTGTTGTAGCACGTGTTAGTCTGTCGCAGACGGTGTCGGCCGCTGCACAATCGCTTAAACATCGCACGACCACCTCTTTTTGATCCTCAAACTAACGGGCAATTAGATTCAAAAGGACAAAGCCCCCCACCATGGCGATCAAGCCGCGCCATGAATTATGGATGGTTTGGTGAACCGTTCGCGGTGCTCCTTCCGTATAACCATGGGCATACATGGCTTTGACGTACTGGTCCTGCCACGACATGGCAACAAAAATCACCTTCACATAAATCATCGGCGACCACGCGTGCAACTTTTGACCACGTAACAGACTCGCTTCACGAATAGCAGCCACTTCATGCATGATTTGCGGCAAGGCGTGGATCACAACCAGTAATCCGTAAACAAAATTAGGGGATAATTTATGCTGCTCCAGCCATAACAGCAAGGTCTCTAAGTCAACCCCGATAAGAAACACCAATCCCAACGCGGTGAAAGCATAGGTGCGAACCCACAGCAGCAAAGCGTAAGTCGTATCCGTACCATGCAGGGTAATTGCCCAGTACGTGCTGGCAGCCGGGATCAACGGTAACAAGGCTAAAACGACGAGACTTTTAAACGCCCGCCGCCATATTAAAAAACCGCTTGCCAGTCCGATCAACGCCACATTAAGGCTCACCGCATGGCTAAAAGATATTTCAAGTGTCAGCAGCAGAATAAATAAACTCAGATTTACTGCATTGGTCTTTTTTACTGGCATCATGTCACTCCTGTAAAATATTTAACCGGTGATCGGCAAGTGCCACATGCTGGTGACTGATGCCAGCTAGCGGAGCCAGTCGGTGCGTCACAATCAAAAACGCCTGCTTAGCTGCTTTTTCCTTGATCCACGCGGCAAAAAATGCACAGGCACGTTCATCTAATCCGCTAAACGGTTCATCCAACAGCAAAAAAGTTCGCTCCAGGCTTAACATTGCGATCAGCTGCACCATTTTTTTCTGGCCTTCGCTCAAGTGATACAGGCTGCCGGTTTGTTTTTCTGTCAATCCCAAATAGGCAAGGGCAGCTGCCTGGCGTTTGCGTACTTTTGGCATCAAAGCTGGCCCAAATGCAAGTTCATCGGCGGGAGTCAAGGTGACAAACTGCTTGCCGGCATCCTGTACCGCCAATGTCATCGTCCGGTACAGTTTTTTAGTGCGGCGTAATCGGCGGCTGTCGAGAAACATCCGGCCGCGATACGGATGCAACTGCACCATTGCCCGCAGCAAGGTTGACTTGCCGCTACCATTAGCGCCTGTCAAAGTCGTGATACCGGTATTAAACTGCCATGTCGGAGCCTGCACCAAAATTTGGTGATTCCGGGCGCAGACAACTTGGTCAAATCGTAGCAACGAAACGGTGGCTGCATTGGCTTGGGTTAAGTCAAACCGGGTGGGAATCGTGGTCAAAGTTGTGAGTGGCAGCCTGGTCAGCTGGCCGTCTTTCAAAGCAACTAGCGCATCGGCTACTCCGGCGTAATCACGCAAATCATGATCCGCAATCACAATCGTTTTGCCAGCATCGCGCAATCGCCCTAACTTGGTAATCAACTGCTGGCGACTGACCGGATCAATACTGGCAAACGGTTCATCCAGCAATAAAATGGGCGGATTCATCGCTAGCAAAACGGTTAATGCTGCCCGCTGCTTTTCACCACCGGAAAGTGTCTGCAAGTCACGATTTAACAACGCTTGCGTATCGCCCAGCGCCACGGCCTGCTTACTTCTTTGGATCATGGCTGTTGCAGACAAGCCGAGATTCTCCAACGCAAAGGCAAGTTCGCCGCTTAACGTCCGCATGGTAAATTGTTGATCAGGATTTTGGAACAACATCCCGACCTGCTGCGCTTTTACCTGCATACTGGCTCCACTGAGATCATGATTATCAAGCAAAATCGTGCCGGAATAGGTCATCGGCGCAAACCCGGCGATTAAATTGAGCAATGTGGATTTGCCACTACCGCTATCACCTGTCAGGACCGTTAACGCACCTGTCGCAAACTCAAAACTCAGGTGATCAAACAACGGCGTTTCCCGGTGGAACTGCAAATCTTTCAACCTAATTCCCATTGGCTTTTACCTGCCAGCAAGTCGCTTGACACCGGCTGCTTGCTCGTAAAGCTTCATGACCAACTGCACCAAAACGACGCCAAAGAAAATAACGGACAATAAACGTACCGTGACCAAGCCTAAGATCATGCCGAAGCTGTACGCGCCATAACCCAGCTTGAAGTATTCATAAGTGAAACTAAACAAGGTGGTGCCCACTGCCGCCAAAAGCAAGCTCACCGTGTCATAGCGCCGGTATCGCGTCACAATAAATCCGGCCTCGCTACCTAGTCCCTGAACAAAACCGGATAGCAAAACGGCAGGGCCAAAATAAGAGCCATAAAGCATTTCGGCCAACGCAGCCAGACACTCACCAAGAATTGAACTCCCTTTCTTCCGCAACAGCATGGTCGTCATCGGTGCAGCCATCACCCACATACCAAACAGAATCTCGTTAGCAAAAGGTGCATAGCCCAGTGGTGTCAAAGCCGCCGCCAACACGGCATAAATTGCATCGGCACCCATGAAGACACCACCAAACAAGAAGGCTAAAAACGCCAACAAGACCACGTCACGCAAAGACCATTTATCCATCAAAAAAGCCCCTCTTTCTTCGAACAAAAGACAGACGGGGGCCTAAGCAGTCACAATCAGTCATAACCATGTTTATGTGTGAATCTCCATCAACTTCTCCCGCCAATCGGTTAGCGAACAGGTCAACTCAAAGAAAAAGGACCCGACACCAAATACTGGCGGGGTCCACGAAATCACAAATAAGCATCGTCATAAAACGATTGATCTTAGCGACATTTCCCTGCGGCAGTACTAACTGCATCAGGTTCCATGGGTATTATCTCAGCTTTTCAGCACCCCAAATGTTTCTATTCGATTGTAAAGGCAGTATAGCATGTTTTATTTGAAACCGCTAGCACTTGGAAATCAACCGTGACTAGACGCTGTCAGTTTCTAAGCCTAATCACCACGGAGCGCCTCAATTGGCTGGCTCGCACAAATACGTCAATCGTTTCTTCCGATTCCTTTGTATCAAAATCACCAAGACACATCCAATGCCAACAAGAAAACCGCACGAATGCCCAATCTGCTCATAGATTCTCGTGTCTGATAGTTCTTGATAAGGCCAGTATCCGGTTGTGAAAACGTAAAGAATTACGCCAAATGCAACAACTTTTGTCAACGGTGAAAAGGCAGGTTTACTAGTTACAAGTGCCAAAACTGCTAATGGAAATAATCCGTATACCGACATCGAAACACCATTAAACCGCTCAACATAGCTGCCAATTCCTAGGTGTGATTGAATAAATCCTCCAAATCCAAAGCAAAACACCAACTCCCCTGCCCAACTGCAGATAAAGAAGCTAATGATGAACGCAGCCTTACCAAGTTTCCATTCAATAAACGGTCCTAAAATTATAATGGCGAACATATTGGGCAATAGGTGATTTTCCCAATCATAATGAAAAACGCTGCTCGTCACCACCCGCCATAATTCTCCTCTTAAAACTGCGGGAATATTGCCCAAAAAGTCACCCGAGGGAATCAGATAAACGTTAAGCAATACATAAAAGAGCAAATAACATAATACCAAAATACCACAGATGAAGCATGTTCCCTTAGCTGCTAGAAACACCGATAGCAGATTCACTCTTCGCAACTTCGCCAGCATAAGCCCACCCCATTTTCAAAATTGTTTGTGTCAATCCGCCTGTGAGAAGCTCAGTTATTCGATTTTGCCAAAAAGAAGTAACGTTGCTTCCAATTTTTCAAAGTAAAAATGCCGAGCGCGCAAACAATTCCCCCCAATACACCGCACAACTGCCCAATTCGAACAACGATTGCAGGATCTGACCTATTCGCATTAGCCCAAAACACCAAAATCAAGTCGCCTAGAAATGCTCCGGTCGTAACGAGCTTTGTCAGCAGAGAAAACGGCGGACTTTTAATGGCAAAGACCAATCCGGCTAACGGAAACAAGGCATAGACTGCCAAGGTTGCGCCATAAAATGCGTCAATATATGTATTCAGGCCAACAGTTGACTGAATAATGCCATTAAAGCCAAAGCAAATAAGCCCGGCTCCGATCCAACTGGCCGCAAAGAAACTGATCACAAACGCACGGCTGCCAATCTTCCATTCAATAAACGGACCAATCATCAGAATTGCAAGCACCGTCTTTATGAGTGGCTCCCAGTCCGAAAAGTAAACCGAACTTGTCACAATCCGCCATAACTCGCCCTTAGAAATTGACGAAATATCCCCCAAAAGATCGTTAGCGGGAATTAGAAACGTACTTGTCAAAGTTGAAAATAGTAAAAAACAAAAGTACAAGGCGCAGCAAATCAGCAGCGTCCCCTTTGCTGCCAAAAATACTGATAAAAGATTTAACGTTCTTAATTTTGCTAGCATGCAAACATCCCCATTTTCTCCACGCCGAAGCTGTAATATCTAACGAGTCAGCCCGGCTTTATGAATCAGCTTGTGAGTATTGACGCTCATTGTAAAGAAAGTCATCATTCAAACTCACGGTGCATACTCGATCCCTATACATCTAGCGGCTGTTAGATAAACAATTTGCAATTTTATAATGAATAGTACACTAAAATTTAATGACGTCAAGTATTTTATCCTTAAAAAGAAATCTTATTGACGTTTTGTATCACTAATAATATCCAAAAACATTTATATAATAGAATAAAATTTATAAAG
>OJWB01000065.1_pt1 | contig 42109 bp, 51 predicted proteins | sample 1600321 | NCBI WGS metagenome assembly OJWB01 (sample SAMN04436905, study PRJEB24849) | human gut metagenome | biome: human gut; feature: NICU; material: stool | host: Homo sapiens | place: USA: Saint Louis, MO | collected 2012-04-01
TATTGCTTGGATAATCTGGCATGACAAACTCCTCAGTCGGTTTTCCACAATTCTACCAGATTCAGCAGATACTAGACAGGTTCTAAGATGCAAATGGCAAGCGCTGAATGATCATTGGTTCTTTCATATTAAGTGCGATTTTCTTATGGCTGTGGGCTTTTTTTATCTGGACTGCTTGTTCATTGATCCACCGGGTGCAGTCAGCGTGATGTTCACCCCGAAAATAAATCTTCCCCGTGCTAAAGCCGATGACGGCAAATTTACGTTTTTCGCAAACAGCCGCCATTTTCTCTAAGGTTTGGTCAGAAATACTGTCCTCAGAGTTTAGCAAGCGACGTACAGTCCGATCATTGATCTTGGCTTGTTTGGCAAATTCTGGATTGCTAAGCTTGTTCCTGTCGATATAGACTTGGACTAGTTTACGAACCACTTCACGATTCAATTCGATCACTCTCCATTCAGTTGAAATGAGCCGTTATTGTAGTTAATAGTTACCCCTGATTGCGTATTGAAGACCCAGACATTAGCTTGAAACTGTGATGGATTGTTAATCGACTGCACCAAAACGTGTGTGCCACGCGGTACCAGTTCTTGGCCAACGTACACGGGAATAACCTGATAAGCGACCGCATCGTCTTGGTGTGAGCTAAGATAATTGCGCGTCAGAGTTTCTGTGTAAGCCATACCCCCGGGATTTCGTTGGTCATTGGTACCAACATTTTGAGCACGAGTGCCAAGAATCACATTATGAGTCTGCATATCGCCACCTAGCGACCACGCTAACAGGTGGCTTTTATTATACAGATAACCTCGATAACCGTTAAGTTGGACCATTCGGTTATTGTTGTTGCGGCCAAACCATTGTTGCAGGTTTTTGTTATACACGCCATCAGCGTACTCACCGGCAACCTTCGTGGTTTTAGGAAAGGCTGGTCGCTTGCTTACAGAGCTTGCGTGACTGTGCATTATACTGTAGGTCACAATGGCAGAAACACTTTGCGTTCTTCCTAGATCATCCAAGCCTTCAAAGTAAGTTTGAGCGCGTGTGGTTTTCGCTTTCTGGGCGGCAGCTACTGTTTGCTTAAAACCATTTACGAAGATTGGAACGTTTTGATTAAGCGTTGTGTAGTTTTGCGGGTACTTTGTCAGATCAAATGGCAAGTTGGCAAGATCACTGTTTGTCTGCGCAGTCTCAGTAGTGCTCGTCGATGTAGCAGAGGAAGCAGCGGATTTGGTTGTACTTGATTGACTTGTGTTCGATCCTTGAACGGCTGAACAACCACTGATACTAATTGCTAATACTGTACTGAGGGCTAAAAACCATTTTGTTGTTAATTTCATATTGAAGTCCTTTCTGATTCGTTGTGGTGGCCTTGCTGAGCAAATAACGCCCGGTAAGGCTTAGTTTGCGTAGGGGCGGCGGGCCCTAGGCCGACCCGCACGCCCCGGCAACGTCTTGTCGTTTCAGGGTAGGTAACTGGCAAGTTCAGTTTGTACCTAAACCCGATTGGTTGCCGGTTGTCTGCTATCGTGCAAATCATGCAAGACTTATGCATAAAGCTTGTGGCGTGCCGCCACGCGAGCAAGCCCGCAGGAACCTTTTCTACGCCCTGTCAAGTTTAAATCCCGATATGTCAATGAATTCGATTTTGAATATCGAAATTTCTTAGCCACAGGATGCTGAATCCAATCTTAAATTCTGATCTAAAATAACCTTAAAACATTTAGTCCGACACCCCAAATAAACCTGCAGGCTTTCCAAAATTTGTGCAGGTATGTACAGTAAGTGTATTGAGTCAGTTTATCTTGAACAAGCGAGTTCGTATGAGTATAACTGATTCGTGTTTACAAGGTAGTGAATCGTTTTTAGTAGGCGATCCATGCAGGCGACAAGCAGCGGCTTCCTCCGGGAAGCTGTTGCTTGTCGTTTTGCATAAAAGTCACGGATATGACTCGGCTGTGCTCCTGAGCTAACCATATTTATAACCGTCCAATACAGTAGCTTTCTAGTATGAGCATCGCCATGCTTGGTGATCTTCCTTTGTGCCGTATAGTCCCCTGATTGTATCTCTCGCAAATCAAGACCAATAAAGCTATTGAGTTTCGCTCTGGTTTCAAACCGGCGAATATCCCCAAGTTCTGCAATCAAACGTACAGCGGTGTTTTCCGCGATGTTTGGAATGCTCAGGAGGATAACGTACTCCGGTGTTTTTTCTGCTAGGCTGATCATGGCTTGTACGGTTTCTTCACGTTCGCTAAGCAACTTTAACGCCTTTTGAGTCTCATGCTTTACAGCTTGGACAACAAACGAGTTGCCGCTAACAGCTGGATATGACCTGGCTCGAGATCTCCATAGTGCGCGTGCTAAATTGCTGGATCTGACCGCTCCCACCCCCTTTAAGTGCATATCCAGAATCTGCGTCTTGATATTCTCGAAACTTAATCCAGTCAGTTCTGCCGGGTGAGAAAAAAGAGTTAGCGTGTGTAAAGCTGATGGCTTTCTCAAATCAAGTTCTTCCTCAATTCCTGGAAATGAGAGCTGTATGAGTCGATGTATCCGATTCTTGGTCCGTTTTAAATCCTCTGTTTGCTGATCGTAGTATCGACTAATATCCATCAATTCGCGATATACAGGGTCATAGAAGCGTGGTTTGAACGGCTTGGGGTGTTTGGCAAACTCAGTTATTGCTAGCCCGCGGGCATCACGTACATCGTTCTTCCTTGTTCTTGAGCCATCGTCTAACCGTTTCTTAGCGACGAGTGGATTAAGAATATGATATGTAATGCTTTCGTCCAGTAGGTATCGCTCTAATCGACGTGAGTACACACCAGTAGCCTCGAACACCACTTCTGCACCGCCGTATGAGTCAATGATAGCCTTGAGACTCGTGAATCCAATCATATCTAGCGTGATATCTCCCTCGTAAACAGTCTTAGCATCAATGGCCACTGACAGTTTAGCTGTTGACTTTGAAACATCTATACCGATAATTTTTCGCATTGTTACACTACCTTTCTGAAGCACCCTCACTAAAATCTTAGTAATCAAGTTTTCAAAACGCGGTCTCTCGGACCAATCTACTTTGAGCGAATTTGCTAAGACAAATGAAGTAGCCACTTTCTACTACGGCTTCACAGAGCCAAAAGGCAACCCGCGGCTTCTGCTTCAATACCACTATAAAGTAATAGAGGCGTACATGGACCCCGTCGGGTATCATGTACGCCTTTAAGCTTAGTGGATTTCTACTGCCGGTTTTTGCCTTGCTTTGATTCCGCATTCAACCAGCAACAAAGCTGCTAAGGAACAAGTTCCTAAGCAGCTCTAGCAGAAAAAACAAGGGCCGGGCAAAATTTTGTTCCGCAAAGAACACTCCACAAATTTTTGCCACTTTCGCTACGCTCACCCTTGCGTTTTCTGCCGTAGCTGGTGTGCCTGTTACATCAAAGGCGGCTTCAAAAGCCGCCGGTAGAAAGGGTGTCAGCAATGGAGAAATTACCATTTTACCTGCCAATGATTGAAGACGATGAGGAGAGTGTTTTTGACAGTTGGCCAAATGGACAAAGAACACACGATAAATTGAGTGAGGGGTTACGTCCTTACATTCAAAAAATTGCTGTTAAAAGTCAAACGACCAGTCAAATTGAGAGAGACCGATACGGCAACCAACGCCTAGCCTTTTATGCCAACGGGTGCGATACACCGTATTACGTTACCGAAGACTTCCTACTTACGCCTAATCAAACTCACGATGAAAAGAAGCTGTTAGTGACAGCACTGATGCTAGGCGATAGCAAGCTGACGGCGGTTGTATCTGACCAGTTACTAGCTCAATTTTCACCGAAGACCCGCGTATTTGCAAAATATCAGCTCATCAACCAACCAGCACAACAGTTTATGGACGAACACATCAGCATTCAGGTTATCAAATAGGAGGCTACCATGATTGATATTAGAAATACTTACAAACCTAATGTTCTGGAAGCTTGGATAAAGGAAACGAGAGAAGCCGGCAACTACGTGAGTGCTGAACTTGTCCAGTTACACGACGACCCACAACTAGGTAATGCTCTTGTGCTAGGCTTTCGCTTTGCTAAAACACCACGAGCACTTGTTGATGAAGACATAGTGTTCAGCTTCACTCACGAAACTAGCGGCCCAGTTTTTTGGCAGTTGGTCGGTGTGGCGGAAGCGTACGCTAATGATTTCAATGAAGAACTAGCATTTGCATAAAGGAGTGTAAACAATGACAAAAGGAAAGCTCTATCAAGTCAGCATTGACGAAATCGAATATCATCCGCACTTTATTATGGTTTACGCCAGTGAAGACGCTAAGGACAAAGACCTACAGCGGCTCGCAACAAACTTTATTTTGAGTCAAAACCCAGAATTGCCAGAAAGTGCATTAGTCGATAGCGTCATTGTTGAACCCGGAGAGATGAATGAAGAACCAGATGTTGTAGCCGAAGGGTTACAGTTTCCTAAGAGCGTTTGGGGTGTCAAAATGGGCTTACTGTACGCGCAAGCTGTTCACCATGCTACCTACGATGACGATGAGTTTGATGAGGTGGCTTACATTCGGGGCGAAACAAAGGCGAAACGATTTGAAACCGAGGCCGCCGCAAAAGAATTTGCTAAATGGCTCAACCCGAATTGTGAAGTTGTTCCACTGGAAGAACGTGACGACCATGATTGACCAACAACAAGCACAAGTCGCATGGAGTGAAGTCATTGAGGAACTGGACAGCGATACCTTTAATCGCTTGCGTCACGCGTTAGAACTCGTTGATGCTTATATTCGGCAAGGAACAGAAATCGAAAGAGGTCTTTAACCGTGAAAACTGCCTACGACGAAGTTGTGAAACAGCCATGTGACAAACTCGCCCAGACCATGCAGGACATGACTTATTGTTACAACGAGACTGTGGTACCTAAGAAACACTACAAGAAACTTCTGACGAAGCAACTTGAAGAGGTCGTGGCTGACAGCGTAGCTGTGAATATGGTCAATGCCTACTACAAAACACTTGCTGAATTCAACAAAGGTAATCGAGAGTGGTTCGTACTTGCTATGTTGTGCATTGAATTAGGAGTTAAGCCTGACAAAGCCAGTGCGCAGGAATTAAGCGCCCTGCAGATGATTGCTAGCAATATTACTGGTAACCAAGCATCGCTACTCAATCCAGACATCAAGAATGCCTTTGAAGGTGCTATCAAGGCTTAAAGAGTGCAAGCACAATCTAGTCAGATTGTGCTTTTTCTGTTATAATGAGAATACAAACAGGGAGCACCCCCATAAGAGTGCTCCCCTAGCAGAGCCGTTTAAGACGGCGGCAACTATTGGGCTAAATAACCGTCAACCTGCCAAAGTTGAGACGGTTATTTTTTTTGCTGATTTTTAATCAGCTCAACAACTAACGCTAACAGGGCTACGACAAACATGCCGAACCCTAGCATAAGCTGTAAAGCGTCCGAAATGGACACAAGGCTTCTCCTTTCGTTGGTATCGTGGTACGTTGGTTTTTACACCATAAGCACCACCTCCAATCTACGGAAGTCGCCACCGCCTTTAACTTTTCTGCTATGTTTAGTATAGCATATAATTGGCTTTGTTCCTAGAGGCGCAAGGCATACAGCAATCTTGCTACCGCAAAAAAGGCCTCTTCGGCCAAGGCCGAGAAGCGTGGGGCGCCTGCCCCGCCCACGCGCTTCAGGCACCTGCCTGCCGCGAGGATTAGATCCGATATCGGCAACATGATGCGACGGAACGGCAAAAACCAGTCGTTCTCGTCGCCAGCTCGACTGAGGCCCAGCAGGTAGGGCATTACATACTTTGCTCTAGTCCTGCTGCACGTTGCTTTTTATGCTGCTGGGGTTTAACCGGCTGAGTTTGTTGATATTTCTGTTCATCTTCTTTGTCTACAGCGTTGTAGCCATACTGCTTAATGAGATAGGCGCACTGCTGTGGATCGTTAGCTTCAAAGTAGCCCACAACTTTATCTGGTTGTTTGCGATCAACTAGCGAGAATTGATCTTGGCCGTTGACAATTAGTTTGGCAGTTTTTCCATCCTGACGACGATAGGTCTTTTCTAACTGCTGATCCATTGCTGCTGGGTGTTGGGCCAACTTAGCTAACTCATTCCAGTCTTTAGCAATTTTAGACACCGGCAGAATACCATTGTCAGCCTGGTAACGTGTGTTGTAGTAAGAAGATTTTGCTGCTAAATGGTCGCGGTCATGATCCTCAATACCAGGATTTAATTTTTTCGTAATGGCGTCCCAGTTAGGCTTGTTATCATCGGTGCGATTAGCTTTGATGAATTTTGCTGCGGTTAGTAAAGCCTCATCTGAATTAAAGTTAGTTTTTCCAGGGTTGGGGTCGATAAGCACGCTGCTTTTGGCAATGGCTTGTGGCAGCGGAAAAGCCTGCTGGAAGTTCGTTGAAAGGTTGGTTGTTGCTTTAGCTGCTGCTGCCAATTCACGCCAGTCAATGCCCGCTTGATCTGCAGCTTGTTTCAAGCCTTGGTAAGTTGTCTGAGTGATCGCATTATCCTGTGGAAAGAGCGGCTTAAAGGTGGTCACCTCAGCCTCGGTATTAGCTAAGATGGAGTCTTGCAGCTTGTCATAAAGCTGATGACCGGCAGGGTCATTGTCGGAGCCAACATAAATAGTGGCTGGCAATTGCCCTTTTGTTTTATACATATTGACGGCCATATTCACGACACTTTCAACTTTAGTGCCATCAACTGAGGCAATCATGCAATTCGTTAGCTCTGGGTGTTGTGTCCAGTAACTCAACGCATCAATCGGTGATTCAAAGACATACAAGTCTTGGGGTTTCCCCAAACTAAAATTGAAGCCAAAATCAGATTGCGAGTTTGCGGCAATCTTTTTTTGCGTGCCACGTTTACCGTAGTTTTTAAAATCAATTTCGGTGCCTTGAATACTAGCGCCAACTGCCTTACCGTTGCGTGCCCATTGAAAGATCAGATTGTTTTGTGAGTCCTGAAAAATGAGTCCCTTTTGGTACAGGCGGTCAACTAGATGAGGATTAATCCCTCTGGCGATGGTGAGGTAATCCCGCGCACGATCAAAGCTATCAGCTCGTTTCAAGTAGTTATGATAGGCTGCTTTAGGCGCGGTCTGAATCTTTGTTTCACCGTAGTGACCAGCATTAAGAAACTTGACAGCTTGATAAAAGCCTTTCTGGTCTAAAAAGGTGGTGGCGAATTCAATCGCACCACCACCTAAATTCTGGGAGTTCCATTTCCATAGATTCTTTTTTGCATCAATAACTAAGGAGTCGTGATCGACACCGCGGTAGTAATCGCGGGAATCCTCCTTGAGATCAATGCCAGCACTACGCGCAATATCAACTAAGGACAATTTACGCGCGCGATTGATTTCAGATTGCGTCAAACGCTCACGCTTACCGCTATTGAGGTTTGTTGTTTGTTCCGGAGCATCGTTAAGCGTTGCTTCTGCGGTCTGTGCTTGATCAAAACCTAATGCTTGCGCCGCTTGATCAGATAGCTCGATCGTATGCACACTGGCCTCATTAATCTCTTTGAGGGCTTGTGCCATCACTTTAGGATCTTTCGCCCAAGTAGCGACATAACCTAGTGAGTAGTCGCCAGTGTCAATGCCAATGTTTTGCATGGCAATGTAAGCAACAGATTCGGCTTGCGCTTCTTGCCAAGCGCGTGGTCGATCAGCAAATGCCTGACCAATGCCATGTAGCTGACTGTGGCCGTACTCATGAAACAGCGTCTTGAGTTTCATAGCCGCATCTGTTTCTTGTGGACTAATCACAATTTCTTGGGTAGACGGCCGAAAGAAACCACGAACCCCAGGTTTATCAATGGGCGCTTCACTGACCTTAACGTGACCTTCGGTATTGATGGCATCAACGACAGTGTGATATAAACGATCCACGTTTTGGTGATCGCCCAACCGCTCCTTAATAAAATCTGTTGCGGATAGTAAAGCTTTGCCGTTGGTTTGACTGACATCGAATACTGAGCCGTAGCGATAACCAACAATTGCTCGTTCAGCGGTCGTTTTGTATTTGACCTGTTCCTCTGGCGTCAGCTTCTTAACGATTGGCATGGTGATCTTGATGGCGTGTTCACCCTTGCGAATGTGACGACCTAATTTGTCCCACTGCTTAAAACCGGCAACCCGCGTTGCATTAGGATGCTGCATATTAATCAAGAGCACGTTGCGGACGGAGTAGCCATGGAAGGCAGCATTTTGCCGAAGGTATTGCTTAAACTTTTGAGTATCAGCAAGTGCGCTTAATTGTTCTGTGGCTCGCTGCGCCATCTCATGTTCCCAGGCTTTGATCTCAGCTTTAGTCCTCGCCATCTTCACCGTCCTCCTCCCATGTGACGTTCTCTTCCGCACCAGGAACCGGTTTGATGATCGGCTCCAAAGCGTATAACGCTCGATACTGATTGTCGGCAACCTGCTGCCAAGCAACCCGTCTCATTTTGGTGGACGTTGGTTGCAAGCTGACGGTTGGATAATCGGCGAGGTTGTCAATCACAGGCAACTCACTGCCGAGCGCTTGCATTTCATCTGCATAAATAGCTGGCATCATTACTTTCCTTTCTATATAGAAGACAAACAAAAAAACGCGCTAATAAAAGCGCGTCTGCTGTTCCTGCTTCTTCTTGTCTTTTTCACGTTCTCGATCCTGATCAGCCTGGCGTCTTTGGTACTCACGCTTGGCTAATCGTTGCCCCTTGATATCGGCGTTGAAAATCTTTTGTAGGCCGTTCAAATGATTGGCTACTGATGGTTGATGCTGCGTTTTAGAGACTTCTTCCTGCTCAGAACGATAAGCTGATATATCTTTTAAAATGCTGTTACCCATCCGAGCGTACAGCTCATGTAATTTGTTATCGGTGTAGTCTTGCGCACGGTTAGCTTCTTTTGTGCCGCTGCCATACAAGGCTTCACGGAAACGTGTTTCTTGTGTGAGTAGTTGTTTAAATTCACCCAACTCCTCAGGCTTACAACGCGTCAAATAGTTTCGCGACATGGCATCTAACTGGTCGCGATAGGGCTTCATGGCATTGTTGTTGTACTTCCAAAGACGGCGATCACGGGGCAAGCTTTTGACCAGCTCTTGATACCTAACGGCAAAGTCTAGGCTGCTCTGATGACGCCAAACAGAACGCTGATCGGGTTGTAGTCGTTGACGAATGAGGTCACTGATCCGTGCAAGTGAACGATCGCGATCAACCATTTCGTTGGCAAAGGCCGCCTTGAAATGGTTCAAGATCTTCTTAGGTACATAACCTTTGCGCTGCCATTCTTGATAGGTCTCACCGTGCTTACCTTCGACCGTAACTCGTTTCCATTCACGGGTAGGTTGTGGCTCCACAATAGCAACGTGGATATGAATGTTGTCCGTGTTGCGGTGAATCGCAGCAGACCAAATAGCCGAATGTGCCATACCCATCCTGCTGGTAAAGTCGTTCATGGCGACCCGGGTAGCGTCCCGCAACTTGGCTTCATCTAATTGTTTGGTCTTCGGATTGTAGACATTGTTTTCAGCTAGGAAGTCGTTACGGAAACTGAATACGGACTGCCACATGACTGACTGATGCTTTTGTGCCACGGTGAATTGTTTCTTTAACTGGACGCGTTGTGTTGGTGTCAGACGATCATATTGATCAGTGAAGATGCCGGAAGACTTTTTCGGATTCTCCATGTAGTGGTTGTAGCCGTCAACTGACAGAATGTTTTGTTGGTCAAAGTGATCAATCCGAATCGCCTCGTCTCGATCAATGTAGTTGATGTAGCTACCAAACTTTTTGGCATGGGCTGCGACAAAATCGGTCACATTGACAATGCCAGGTGATACACGACTAGGCATCAGCACCACCACCTCGATGGTGTACTTGAGTCGTTTGGCGACGAATGTACTCGGTCTTAATCTGGTCACTGACAATCTTACGAGCAACCGTAGTTGGCTTCATTGTGTCATCGGGAATGGGTAAGTTATCCCAGCCATTTTGGACGACAACACCGTCAAACAGTTTCAACAAGACCAGTAAGTTACGGTCAGTCATCGTGACTTTCTTTGCAGTGGGTTTGAGTTGTTCCATAATTCCCTGGACAATTTCATGGACTAGTTGTTGTTGCTGAGTAACTTGTTGGCTCAGTTGATGGTGTTCATCCATTAAAGACTTGAGGGCAGCACTTAAAGTTTTAAGATCATTCCGATCCATATATTTTTGAACGTCCTCTGGATTAGCGAAGCCTTCAAGGCTGGAATCCAAAGTCACTGTTTTTCTAATCCTCATTAGGCAACCTCAACCTCCTAACCGCATCAACAAAATCAAGATAGGCTTTCGTATTTTGCTCAATGATGACTGCCATCTGTCTTGTTAGTTCGCGCAAATCTGATACATCACCGCTGAGTAAGTGGTCAGTTGCGTCATGATGAATGAGCATTCGAAGATACTCCTCACGTGACAAACGACTACGTTTTGCTGCATCATCCAAGGCAGCTAAGTCTTGCTCAGAAAGATTTCTAATGATGGTTGTATGAGCCAAAAAAAATCAATCCTTTCTTTTTAATGTTCTATTTTTAAACAGCATGGCTTCCAAAATATTTGATTTGTTGATCCGGAGGTTGTACTTAGCAAGCTCCGGATTTTGATTTAGTTCTCGTTGCTTTTCAGCTACCAACTGATCCAATTTTGCGATTGCCTGATCGCTCAAAGTAATCATGACTCGACGTGTTTCGTTTTGTTTATCCATCTCAAAACCTTCTTCATAGTGATGATGAATTGTCATCTAGAAATCCGATATAACGTCAAAATTGCATCACGCTAACGAACGAATTTTTAGAGCAAGGTGTGACTAAGCTGATCAAAACGCAAGCATTTTAATCCAGAAAAAAATAAAAATAAATTGAGTTGCGAACCAAATAGCCTCAAAAACGGCTTGATCGAAACAAGCGTATTTTGAGAGTGATCTGACACGTCCCTAAATAAAGAAAGAGCATAAGGTAAAACTGCTATCAAAATTGATAGAAACCGCAGTGCGGTTTGTTTTATAGTGCTAGCAGTTAGATGCCGCAGAGTTGAATATTTTATAATAATCCAACATTAGCAAAATAGGCGATGTTGGATTTTAGAAGAAAATTCAACATTTGACGACAGGCCATAGGCCTTACGGCCAGTTGGCTTATAGAGATCAGTGTTGTATTTTTTTACAATATTCAACATTTAGAAAAAATGGAGGTTGACGGTGAGTGCGGACTCATTTTCGGTGTTACATCATCCGCAACTCAATAGTGCATTTGCTGTAACACCAAATACACTCATCGAGATGTGATCGTTGCAAACGCACATGTGCACTCAATGATGAGCGTAATGTTGATAGCGCTTCTCGTAACTTTGAAGATTGTTCTGGGCCACCTTAATGGCACTTTGCGTGTCGCTGATGTCTTGTTTCTTGTCTTGTATATTCGTCTCGGTTTGCGTCATGCGTTGTTCAGTTGCTCGCTTTTGCTTGCCGACTTGCAAGTTGGCGGTGTCTTTTTGACGGGCTAAACTAGTCTTCAAAATTTGCAGATCATGATTGTATTGGACAAGCTTTTTTTCTAAGGAAGCGACTCGGTCGGTCGTGTTACTACGTAAAATCTTGAGGTAGTTCTTAAGATAAACACCTTCTGTTAGGGACGTCACCTTGGTAGGATGGCGAAGGTCTAGGAGAACAAAATCAATCGCACTCGTGACCCCTGACAGGTCTTTTCCTGAACCTAGTTTGACAAACAAGCGACCATTGCTGATCGCACTTTTCTTAAGCTTGACCACGTAATAATCATCAGCGATCTGTTTCAATTGGGTATGAAAGTCATTGCCGCTATGTGTCTTTTTGGTCACGACGACAGTTGTTAGAGGTGCCAGTGGGTCGATGGTGTTCTTGGTAACATAGAAGTACATGGCGGTGTTTTGCTTGTCCGTATCGACCCCAGCAAATTGAAATTGGTTGTTGCCTTGATCGAAGGTCTGACCAAGGCTGATTTGTTTGTTGTCGGTTTGACGAGGCCATAAAACGATCGCAAAAATGAGCAAAGAGAAAGCTGCTAGGAGAATGCCAAGCAGTTTGACGTAGCGAAGACTGTACTTGTTTTTGTCTTGAAAGTGAATACCTTGATTCATCATTTTAATGTTCACCTGCCTTACCACCAGCCAGCACTTTGTCGATTTGCTGCTCGCGATGACCGGTGTACTGCGTCACCACTTTGCCCTTTTTATAATGAACTAGGGTCGGTACTTTCGTGATGCCTAACGCTGCTGCCGCTTCTCTGTTTTGCTCATTAGCAACGCTGGCAAACTTGAGTTGTCCGGTTACTGAACGCCAGAAGTAAGTGCAATAAACTTGTTGGCACACTGGACACGTAGGACTGTAGTAGAGAATATATTGATCCTTCTTTTGTGCATTGATAGTGATCGGTGTTGCCACATTGATCATTGCCTTTGGGGCGTATACATAGAGCGCTGATAGAGAAGCCGTAGCGATGACAACACCTATCACCGTATTGATGAGGAAATGTCTAAACGGATGCTTCACGGTGTCACCCCCGATAGTGCGCGGTTAGAATCAAAGGCAGCTAATTTGTAGTCATTGCCGACCTTCCTGACCGTGCCTTGAAAAACCATCGTGGTTTTCTTATTTGTGTTCGTCTTGTTGTTGCCAAGTTCATAACGTGCCATTAACAAGTAGTCATCACCCTGTGGCGTGACAAAAATACGCAGGTCGTTAATAGTCGATTCTTGGAACCCATTCGCGCTAATGGGTGTATCACGATCAGGCATGAAACTTTGGATCGCCTCACCCGTTAGGTAAGGTTTCATGGCTTCATACTGACCCATTGTGGTGGCCGTTTTAGGCGAGTACATGCCTTGCAACAGACCATTCATCATTGCTGTCATCTTCTGTGTTGTGTCTGTTAGGTTGTCTGATTGAGACGATGTTGTAGTCGATTTTTTACTAGCGTTGTCAGCTTGATTTGACGCACGATCGGCCTGGTTAGAAAGTTTGAGCGCCTCTAATTGCGTCTCTAATGATCCATTTTTAGATGCCATAGTACGGAGTTCTTGTTTCTGCTGACTGATGTTTTTGTTGGCTGTATTGGCTGACGCCCAGCCATAGGCACCGGCACTAATTGCGAGGATCATCATGACACTGATCAGCATTGTTTTACGATTCATGTTTACCTCCTTGTTCTATGGTCTGACTGCAAAGTCTGGTTCATAGTCTTTATAGGGACGAATGTGACAGACGTCATTGGGTTCAGGTTCCTCGATCACTTGACCATCACCAGCGTAAAAAGCAATATGATGTGACGCGCCGTGGTCACCATAAAAGATCATATCGCCTGGCTGTAATTCACTCATGACAGGTTTGCCGCCGTTGAATAGCATCGTACCTTTGCTTTCCAGTGACACCGTGTATTGTGGGTAAGATTTATGCGTGACCTGCATTAAGACGTAACCAACAAAGCCGGAACAGTCCATGCCAGTCGCTGGAGATTTGCCACCCCAGACATAAGGAACGCCAAGATATTTCTTCGCTTCGGTAATGATGGCACTACCGTTACCCACACTTCCAGCGCCAGAGTTGCACGTCGTTGCCAATGTGGCACTGGCATCTGCTCCAAATTCAAGCATTGTTTTTTTGACGGATGGTACCCAGCTGGAATTTAGTCCCGTGGGATCGTTAGCCGCACCCACAGGACAGTAGACCGAACCAAGCTTCTCAACCGTTGATAACTGTCGCTCGACAACCAGATTATGCAAGGTGGCCGCGGTTGCGTCGATGCCTGCTTCAATAGTCGGATATGAAATGACGGTGCTACCTGACATCTGGCCTGACGGATTGTTTTGATGACGCACGGCCGAACTTTTTCCCCACCCACTTTCGTGTCCCATGATGGACGCAAAAAGAGCAGGCGAAACGCCTGCCTTGTTGGCTGCTTTGATAGTGTAGTCAGCTTCATCTTTGAGCACGCCACTCGTAAAATATTTGGACCATGCTTGCTGATAGGTGTCTTTGTTGAACTTACCCGTGGCCGAAATGCTACCGGTAATATCGCAGTCGCTACCGCCACCTTTCTTATCGTTCAACCCAGCAAACATGGCTGCAATGAGGACCATGAACAAAACAAAAAGCAGTACGAAACTGCTTAAGCTTCCAAAAATCAAACGCAACAACCAACGTTTGCTAAGAGTTTTCACATCAGGCACCACCCTTGAAGATGGCAAGTTCTTGCTTCGTCACCTGGAAGTGCATATGCAGTTTTTCAGATCCTAGAAGGAACATGGCTTCACCTTTATCAAACTTAGGAATCTGTAAAAACTCGCTAGGTGACAGAATATCACCTAACAACTGGCGCAAAATACGTGGGTTCTTTTCTGTTCCAATGGTTGTCGCATCATGCTTCAAAACAATCTTGTATTGGCATAAGGTATAAATCTGCCTGAGCGCATTAATGGCGCTGACTGTGTCTCGGTCTTGCGCATTATCACCGCTAGGAAACATTCGCTCCAACCGCTGTGTTGCTAAGCAAATGGCACCAAAGGCTTTACGATCTTCTGACATGATTCGGACAAACAGATCGGCCACATAAGCCTTGTTGGTGTTCAACAAAGTGTGACATTCATCAACGACCAATAAGAAGTGGTGAATATCCTCAAGCGATCGCTCACCGTCATCAAATGCCTTCTTTTCAATCCGTCCTTGTTTCATACAAACGTTGTAACTTGAGATCAGCGCATTATAAATCTGCAAGTCCTGTACTTCTTCTGGGTAAGAATCTGCAAGCGCTGAAAGGTCATAAGAGACCACTAACTCACCGTCATAATCAGGCAAGGTAGAATGCACATCAAACAATTCGCCATAAGTCTTCCGCAAATTGTTAAGGGTGACATAGATATGATCTAGCAGTTTCTTTTCCATATCGTCTGTGCGGTTTTGGCGTTTTTGATCAACAAAGTCAATGAGTTGACTGAGCGTGGGATAATCATTGGCGTCTCGTTCCGTAATAAAAGGCTTCTGAGTTAAGCCTTTACTGTCCCCCAGAAGCCCTAGTTGACGATACAAGCCGTCGCATTGGGTTGCGAAGTATTGAGCCTCTTGCCCGCTGGCATCGTGGTTAAATAAACGGTACTTAACACTCAGGTCCTTGAGATGAGCCTTGTAACTACCAACTGGATCAACTTCGTTGCTATCACCCACGGTCACACTTGGATAAACCTGCAACAGATTGATTGTGCCATCACGACCATCTAAACTAACGACCTTCCCGCCTAGGGCGTGTACCGTGTCTCTAAATTCACCAGATCGATCAAAAATACGCACCAAGTCACTCCGAATCGCGCGCTCCCAGATAATCTTTTTGAGCTGCGTTGATTTACCTGATCCCAGGTCGCCACTCAAAAACAGATTGTAGTAAGTTCGCTGGTTGTCGACTAAAAACTGATCCCAATAGACGGTTCCGCCAGTCTGCGTGTAGCCAAAATAAGACCCGAACGGGTCATTTAAAGAGGTTTGATTATGTGCAAAACTCAAGCCTAACACTTCACCGCTAAGCGGAATCCCTTCGCGCGCATTCTTCAAGTACCGCTGTTCACCAGCAGGTAGAAACATCGCCTGGTACTCTTCCATACCTTCACCGAGGAAGACTGAGGCCTTGAAACTCATTTTGCGAATCTGCTTCACGACTTCGTTTACTTTACGTTCCAATTGATCACGAGTTGCTGCATAACAATACACTCGAATGTAGGTCTGCCTGATGACCTCACCGTCTTTACGTAGTGCTAAGCTCAATGATCGCAGCGGATCAATTTCATTTTGAATCTCATCAGAATCGGCAATATTTTTCGCATGATCTAATTGCACGGTCAGTTCCGTAATAGCCTCCGCAATATTGTCGACGAAATCGGCTTTAGTATTATTGACCGTATCCACCGTTGTTGTCACTCCAGGGATTTCAGTTATACCTGTGAGCCAAAAGTCACTGAATTCCTCTGGAATATCAAAAATATGGATCGTCGTCATATAGTGATCACCCATATTCAGATAAAGTTCGTTGCGCGTATCAATACCGCCTGCAGGTTGCGTTTTAAAAACAAAGTGCTGATCTAAATCAAGCTTCTTCAGTTTCACTAACACTCACCTCCGGATTATTCATCATTTGTAACATCTTCTCCTTTTCGGCAAGTCCAGCACGCTCAAAGGTATAAAGCGTTGATGCATGCCTAGCTAATTCGAGATTTCTTTCTAGCTCCGGCACACTGTCGCCAAAGAACCAGATCCAACTGCTTAGCTTTCGATAGGTTTTCTCAAGTTGTTTTAGAACGGACAAATCGTGCTGCAACAGCTCAAGATAAATGGGATTACGAGTCTGCTCAATTTTCCGCCGGAAATAAGTCTGTTGCCGTTGGTTGGTCTCTGGAAAATTCATGTATAGTTCCTTGATCGAACCAGGGTATTGTTGATGTAACCCCCAAAGCTCACTCTCGATCTGATCAGCGTCTTGAACGGACAGTTCAAACAAGTCAAAGCTTTTTGGCTTGAACACGTCCGCGTAAAACAAAAGTCCATTGTGAGCCAGTTTAATGTAGCCAGAATTTGTGATACCGACCACCGGATAAATACGACCGACGCCATCCTTGCGTTCCTTTTTCTTGGCTGCCTCGTTTTGGCGTTTACGTGCTTCAACAGCGTCAAACTTTGTTGCCACGATGCTCACCTCGCTTGAATAGTAGTTGTCTAATTGGATCGTCAATTGCATGGTAAATAGCCCGCTTGCGCAGCAACAACTGTTTCATGACCTGCAAGTTGTTCTTTTGTGGTACACCGGATTGGATTCGTAGTGCAGCAGTTAGCACAAACATTAAAATCAACCCAAACAGCGCGACAGCCATGGGTGTCGTCACTATTAGCACAACGAAAGTGACCCCAGAAACGGCACCCGCAATGAAGACATCGCGAATGGTTAGAAGTTTGTTGTATTGTCCTTTGACAATGAGACGGCGCGAATAAATCACCTTATGAGCCATTTAAGTCACCTCCTAAAGGTTGGCTGTTCATTATGATTTTGATATGAGTTCTTTGCACTTTGGATTACTTTGCGTGTATTGCTTGGAATGGCAGCACCGCGATTATAGGAACGCTGTGCCAGCCGAACGGTTTGCGAATGCTTGGCAAGTGCCGGAACGACTCTGCCGCCCCACATTTGACCTAGCGTCCGTGTCTCAGCCGGAATCTGCTGTGGCGCTGAGCCAGCATCAACGGCTTGCGTTCCAGATTCTACTTGCGTACCACTATCTGGACTAGTATTCCCTATTGATGCTCGGTTTCCCGCCTGACTACCAACGTTGCTGGTCGCTGATTGGCCCTGGGTGTTAGTCCCAGTCGCAAAGTTTGATCCTGTAGGAGCCGGTTGCCCCATCGTACGTTGTGCTGTTTTAGGTTTTGAAAGCTCGCCTTGATCTCCTTGCATTGGTTCACTACCACTCAGTGAAGCCATGTCTGGCCCAGCTGCTGCTGGTGCCTCACTGGCTGGTTCTGTGCCACTCAACGAAGCCATATCTGGACCGGCAGCTGCCGGCATCTCACTTGCCGGTTCAGTGCTACTGAGCGAAGCCATATCTGGCCCCGTGGTTGCTGGTGCCTCACTGGCTGCCTCTGTACCGCTCAACGAAGCCATATCTGGCCCAGCAACGCTCGATGAGGTTGGACTAGCGTCTGTTCCACTTCGTTTGCCAATCGCTGGATCTGTTGTCGCTGGTGTTTCCAGATCAGGAGTCGCTGCGTCTTGCTTGGCTGCTTCTGCGCCAATGCCATCAATGGATGGTTTACTACCGCTAGAACGATTACTCTTATTGCTCCTAAAGGCATTTGCAAAACCAGCACCATATCCCGCCGCACGAGCAGCGCCATGCACCGTTGCGTGTGCCGCATTGCTGAATCCCCGTGCCATACCACGACCTAGGCCACCAGCGGCACGAAGACCCATCGCACCACCAACAAGGGTTGCCCCAATACCACGTGCACCGCCATCCATGCCAAACAGGCTTGTCACAATGTTTGGACCATTAATCAAAAACATGGCTCCAGCAATAATTCCGAAACACTGTGCTACTGGGCTTTGTTGATTTGATGGATTCGCAAGGGCACTTGTCCAGAAGGTGAATAGTTGTAACATGACCGAGGTTAAAAACAACACAATGAAGGTATCGCGCAGCTTTTGTATCAAGGCTAAATTACGTTTGCCTGAATCAATATCAGACAAGGCCATGCCTTGCGCCAGCATGGTAATAAAACCGATTTCCATAATGGATACGAAAACCTTGATAATGACCAAGATGATCGCAATGGTAAACGCAAATAACTCGAAAAACGTCAGATACGGATGAAAAGAGTAACGGTAGTAAGCAATATCGTGGAAGAATGCCTTCATATCGCGTAATTGATACTTACCGTCACCGCCCATTGTCAGCTGATGCGACATGATTTCATTGCCAGTCGCATTTAGTTTGGAACCAGCATGATTCAATAGCGTATTCCCAGTATCCAGTGTTTCATTAATATCTAGGTTATTGACGTCGTCAATTGTTTTGATGCTCGTGCTTGGATTGGGCGATAGGGATTTCCAACCATCATTGTTGACCCGCATTAAATCAGTCATATTGTTGGAGACGATTGAGACCGCCGGACGTGCTTTTTGTAGTGATGTTCCGACGCCAGCAACGACCAATCCAGACAGGGTTGACGTCAAGGTACCAAGGCCAATGAAGATAAACAACGCCACCATGAGATTGTTGATCTTCTGGTGAAAGTCAGTCTTGGTACGATGAATCATCATGAAACCAACCCAGGCAATACCCAACGTACAAAGAACCCAAAAGATGGGTTGATACGCGGCGACAAAGCCACTGACATCTTTTGAGTTCCAAAAGTCGATGAGTTTAAACGCTTGACTGTACATACTGGTCAAGCCATCAGCCAAATTTGCTAACATGCGAATGATTTGCCAGCCAATCCAGCGTAGGCCATCGTTGATCCATGTTGCTTTGTGCAACACTGGCTGAAACTTTTCCAAATATTCAATGGTACTCAAGCATTGTCACCTTCTTTCTTCTTGAATGCATCGAGTTTTTGATAAGCAAAGTCCAGTTGCGCAGCAAAGCTCTTCATGGCTCGCCGTGCATTTAGCCAATGAGTCATCGCTTCAACGGAATCCAGCGACTGATATTCAGCGTAGTCATCTTGTGTGAGCAGCTCCTGAACGCCCTTTTCAATCATTTGAAGTTGCGATTTACTAAACAAAGTCGATAGCGGCGTCGCTTGTTGATCAATCTCTGTAGTGATTTGTTTCTTAGGGTCTTTAGGTTCCGGTTCCTCTGAGCGGTGAATATTGTCCTGATCTGATTTTGAATCCTCTGTCGATTTTTTTAAGTCCAATGCTGGTGTGTTTTCTGTATTTTGATCTGAATTTTCGTCAGTTGCTGTTTGTTCAGACGTGTATTGTTCTACCTGCGGCTCGTCGTTTTCGGCATTGAGTGAATGACCATTCACTTTAACCGTAATTTCAGGATCATCATTTTCGTTCTGCGGTTCAATCGTTGTCACGGTAATATCCAGCAACAGTTTTTTGAGATCAATGTCGTTATGCGCTGGCTTCTTGTCGCCATACAACTCGGCAAAGGTTGCCTGGTGATTAAACCGCGTCAGATATTCAAACGAGAATGGTAACTCCGTGCCCTCATCCGGATTAGCATGAATCGGCCAAGCTGTGATCGAGCGATTGTTGAGATTAGATCGTTGCTTACTACGAATTAGCACCACTTCGCCTTTTCTGAGTCGAAGCAACTCATCAGGCATCATGAGTCTTCTAGTTTCTTGCGACTCGCCAAACGACTTGTCCGTGTCCATTGGTGCCCCGTGACGCGATGGTGCAATCACCGTTGTTTGTCCAATTTGCTTGGAAAAGTATTCAGCATCATCGTAGTTATCAGCCAAAATGTCATACTTGTTGCCACAGGCACCCATGATTTCGGCAGCGCCTTCCTTGCCATAATTGGCCTCCAACTGTGCAATCGACTGCAAAATCAGGTAATAGACCAGACCACGTCCACGACCAACGTTGAGGTAATGTGGTAGTCCTTCAATACGTGGCAAGTTACCTAGTTCCTCATACAGATTAATCACCCTCCGCTTGAGCTTTGAGTCAGCTGCGAGCGTCGCCATCTTAGCCAACACGTAGCCCACCTGCGATAGAAAGGTCGCCACTAGTGAGTAGTTTGAGTTGTCGTAATCTGGGTAGATGATAAAGAAAGCCACTGGTTTGTCACCAGTGGCTAAGTCGGCAATATTAAAGTCATTTGTGGCCGTTAAGCGGCCAATATTACTAAAGGCGTAGTTCTTAATGCCTGCCATCGTACCAGTAAAGATACCGCTACGGGTAACCCCTTGCGAAAATTGAATTGTGCCATACTGCAATTTGGCTGGATCACCAGAGGGCAACTTGGAGAAGAACTTGTCCAGTTTGGTCATGCCATTCTCATCTGGATTAGCCCCTAGTTCACTCAACATAGTGGTGACAGTATACATCGTGATTTTCTCAGGTGTGTGTTGATCAAAGCAGACCTTACATACCGCTAGAATCAAGGCGTTTAGCAGTGAAATAGACGACTGTTCCCACATCGGTTCCTTTGCATTCGGATTGTGGAAAATACTGTAAGAAAAGGTATTGCACAACATCTGCGCATTATCAAAGTCTCCAGCAGCGTACGCTTGTTTCACTAGCTCAAGTGGGTTATAGGCAATCGAGTAAGTCGGATCAACTAGGTTCAATGCCGCAACTCGATACCCTCTGGCTTCGAACTCCGCTTTGGTGCTACGAAGCATTTCGCCTTTAACATCGGTAATAATGACAGAATCATGGACGGATGCCCGCATAATGAAATCCAGCACTGGCAAGGAGAACAGCGTTGTCTTCCCACCACCTGGCCCAGCTACAGCAACTGTATTGGTGCCACTGGTATCTACTAGATCAACGCCATGGTGCTGGTCGGCTCCGCGATACTGCTGCAAAACTGTCTTCAATTCATATTTATCCATTTGATCCTTTTTAATATGAAGCTGAGGTACCCCTGACTTACCCACATATGGATAATCATTTAATGGAATGGCGATACTTGCGGCCGCCACCTCAGCTACCCGTGCAAAGCGTCCGGTGCCTTTTTGTCCAGTATTAATGGACTGAAAGGCTTTGCGCCAACGATAGGTGCGTATGAGTACATAAATGACCAGTGCAACTAGGCCAACCAAGTACAACAGTGCTACCAGCAGATAGGTGAAATCAGGCCATAAAAAGTTAGCCGGATGTAGCACCGTTGAGACAATTGTTTGTAAACTAGGTGCCTGTTTCATCAGTTTTAAGAACATTGACGGAATATGTGTCAACCAATTAAGGATCAGTAGACCACCTATCAACCAAAGTCCTGCAATCACGATTAGAAATCGTTTATTACCAAGCGCTTCACGCCACTGCCTTTTTTCGTGGTTCATGCTGACCTCCTTTCTGCTACGACCTGTTATTCATGACGACTCGCCATCCATTCCACTAATCGCCAATACACCCTTCTAAGTCTTTGATAAGCGATTTTGAGCACATAGAGTGCTAATGCCACGATGATCGTTATGACAATTAACATCAGTGGATGCTCTTTAATCCCATATATGTCTTGTTCGAGAACATGTGCGTAGGCCGCCAAAACGAGCAGTCCAATCATGATGCCCCATCGAGGGAATATGACGCGCAAGCTTTGCACAAAAAAGACCGCACATACTAGCGCAGCTGCTGTAAGAACAAATTGATATAACTGGGATTGCGTCAATAAAGCAGCGGGCAGTGCATGGTACAGTAATACCAGTGCCGACAGGCTTACAATTAGCCCGAGCGCACGCTCACTATGTTGCCGCAACGTGGTTGGCTTCATTTGATCGGCTGAAACACCCGTCTCATAGATAATCGTTGCTGTTTTACACCACTCTCCTGCAACCGATATGCCAATCACCTGATAACCGGCCGCGATCAGGTATCGGGTGGTTTCATTAACACGTTCATCGAGGCCATCGCTGGTAAAACTGGAAATTGTTTTTATCGCTCGCATTTTTCCTCCTAGTTGAAGCCTCCTGGTAATACATTGCTGTAGTTCGATGAATCTATGGGCGTGTCATTTGCCGCCTTTGGTGGGTTAGTTAGCTGATCATCAACCACTGGCGCGGCCTCTTTGACGATTTTGACGAAACTGGCGGCCATAATGAAGTATCTGGTCGTTGATTGCCCTGGTGCCTCACTGAACACACTGGCGTCAAAGCGACCAGTGATCAAAACACGATCACCCAGCTTAACGTTCTTAACGAAGTCTGCGGCAGTTTCGTTATAAAGCTTAACGGGAACATTGACCTTCTTAGTACGATCTTGATGATCTCGAATACATTCCAAATAGGCAGAAGCAGTTAAGAAATCCTGATTTTGACGGTGTTTCACATCGGTTATGACGGTTCCTGATAATTGAACACTATTGATGTCTTCCATGATGTCCTCCTATTCCACTGTGACCACAATGGTCTGTTGCGTCTGTTGTCCATTCTGATCAGTTGCCGTGTAAATCAGCGTATAACGACCTGCCTTTTGCGTATTAACCTCTCCCTCATAGGAAATTGTTACTGGGCCGTTAGTTGACGTTGCACTCACACCGGCCATGGGATCAAAGTGATCCCCCAGTTTAATGGTCTGATCTTGTAACCCTTTGAAAACTGGCTTTTCAGCAACCACATTAATGACACGATCCTTGGTAGTTACATGACCCCACTTGTCAACGTACGAGTACGTTACCGACTTTTGTCCTAGTGTTTTGGTATCACATGCTGTCACCGTGAAATCACTAGGGGTCGCACTATACGGGTCACTAACGGAGACCCCTTTGCGCAAATCTGGCGTTGATCCTTGTTGAACCGTCAGTGCATCAAGTCCTGAAAAACTGGCGTCTTTAGCATAAACCGTGATGTTAATGGTCTTGGTTGTTTGTCCACCATCATGATCTGACACGCTATAGGTCAGTTGAGACGTTCCTAACTTAGTTGTGTCAACGTTGCCTGTAACCTTAATATCCTTGGTTAAATCACCATCTTGCACATCACTTGCCGTGACATTTGCCAAGGGATCAAATGAAGTTCCCACTTCGATTGTTTGATCGTCTGCACTGATAACTGGCAAATCATTGGCTACCGTGATCACGCGCTTCGCGCTGGTGGTTTGACCGGCACTGTCGGTTACCGAATAGGTCAGGATGTACGTCCCCTCTTTGCTTAGATAAACATTGCCCGTCACCTTAATGGCCTTAGTAAGATCGCCATCCTCTTTGTCCGAAGCCGTCACGCCATTTAGCGCATCAAAAGTACCATTATGTGACAGCGAAACCGTTTGATCCTTCGGAACATTTAAAACAGGGGCAGTATTTTGCTCCGGTTGAACAGGATTAACGGGATTAACCGGGTCAACTGGGTTACCAGGATTATCTGGGTTGTCCGGGTTGACTGGTGTAATTGGATTGACAGGTTTGTCTGGGTCAACCGGCTCTATGGGATTAACTGGTGTCGGCGTTTTGCCATCATCGTTAGTTTTACCTTGATCAGTTTGTGACGTGTCTGCTGTGTCATTGGTCAGCGGCTTTACGCTAGCCGTATCATCGCTATTGTCATTTAAAGTCTTTGGTGGTTCAACTGCCGCCGTTGCTGCCGCCAGTGATGCTTTTGCTGCTGGCGTATCTAAGGCTTTCGCAATAGTCGCAATTGGATCACTATCCAAGATATTGTTGGTTGCCGATTTGAAAGCATGATCTTCATTTGAAGTTGAGGTACTACTCTCTCCTAGGGCCTGGTCAATAATATCGTTGACTGTATTCTTGCCCTTCTCCTTCTTAGCTTGGCTACCTTTGGATGCTTTAGGCTTCTGCATCTTTTTCTGGTAAGACGAGGTGTGAGTGGCCTGTTGATCACTATGTGCTTGTGTGGCAGCCCAAAGGCCACCAGCTCCTAGTAGCGCAACGGCTGTTGTTGTGATGATGATATGACGTTTCTTATTATTCGTTTGTTGATTCTTCATAGGGACTCTTCCCTCCTAATGATTTTCTGAGTGCCAACCAGTTGTGCTGATCTTTGAGTGCTTGTTTCCGATCTGTTTCAGAGAGTTTTGGATTATTTGCGTCCGCTTTAGCCTTCTCATAGGCAGCCTGATAGGTCTTACCAACTTCAAGCACTTTGTCGGCATCTTTATTGTTCATGGATTTCGCAAGTGTCGCCGCTTGATCCAACTTTCCCTCATGAATCAACGCGAGAAAGATCAGCTGTTGCAGCTGTTGACTCTTAATTTCTGAATTGATGGTTAAAGCATTCTCTGGTTGATTCTGGTAAATATAGCTGATAGCCAGTTTTACCTTTCTAACTGCCGTTAGATCTGCATCTTGGCTTACCGAAATGACCGTTGAGAACTTCTTCTGCATATAGGCCAAATCGAAACGGCCATTATTTGATGGGTACTTTTGAACAAATGCAGCTAGCGATTTTTCATCATTATCCTTGACTAACCTAGCTTCAATATCACGATGCTTACTGGGATAGAGCTTGGCGGCTTGAACGTAAGAAGCATTCTGAATGAGTGTTTGATAACTCGGCACAGGTTTTGGCCTCATCAAAAAGAGCATAAAAATAGCAACGACTAGAATCGTTGCTACTGCTAACAAAAAACGCTTTATGATTTGTGCAGATGCCCCTATTTGGGGCCGCTTTAAATGTGGAAGCCGCCACATTGGCTCCTTCCTTACCCGCCGCCTTAACGATCCTTTCCTTGATTCTTGTGGCTTTTGCTTTGTAGCGGCTGGCGCTGAGCTTCCCGCTTTACGTACTGCTTCTTCCTCTTTGGAGACAATTGGCTTGAGATGATGAGCCTTTTCTTGACGAGCAACTACTGGCAGGGTTTCTTGGACTGCTTTTGGCTGTTCCTCAATCGTTAGTTCCTGTCTAACTCGGTCGGAAAATGCTTTAAATGCTTCAGGCGATTGATCACTCAAGACGGTTTGGTAGGCATGATCTAGAATCAAGAGAAGGTTATGCAGCCAACCTTGTCCTGTGCCAATTGGAAGATTATCTTCATACTCAATGCCGTCCTGACCAACAATTTTGAAGTTCACATCTTCCTTGAAGTGATGTTGAATCGCATAATCGTCAGCCGCACTAATCATCTTTTCGGCTTCGGATAAAGACAGTTGTCTCTTTTTCTTTAGAAATTGACGCAACTTTCTTGAACATTCAAATTTAGCGTACACGGCCTTCTCCTTTCTTTTAGAGTGAGGCTTATTCAGACCGAATTAACCTGCCAAGCCTTGTAACCAAGCAACTGCGGCAGAAGCGAAAATAACTACAATCAGCCCAATAGCAACATTGGTCATACCATCACGCGCCTCGCGGATTTTCTGTTGATCCTTGGTCATGTGAGCAATACCCATTAAGCCAAACTTGACTGCCGCATAGCCGCCGGCAATGGCAATAATAAAACCTAAAATAGCGCTCAATAAAGCGATGACTTTTCCTTGCATATTAATGTCCTTCTTTCATATTGAGATTCTTGAGTGCCTGTAGAATCAGTTTTCGATGGCTTTCAATCTCATCAGTCATTCTTTGGTAAAGCCAGTCTTCATATGCGAGATTTTGTTGTTTCAAAATCTCCGTTAGCATTTGTTTCTGATTGTTCATTTGTGCCTTACTAATTGCCATAACGACACCTCCTTATTTTTAATGCGACTCAACAAATCGCTGAAAACCGTTTTGCGGGCGAACATAAGCCACGATCACGCGATCTTTACTTGGTAACACCCGCACAATCTCACCAATACAAGTTGTATCAGGCAGAATAGGCCACCCCGTTTCGATACTTAATACGGCATGCCGTAGTTTCAGCATCAAGGCTTTCTCCTTTGGATGTGGAAATCTAATTTCAAGAAGGCCGTTTTTCCGTTTAGCTTCCTTGATGTCTTTTGTTTGAAGAACCAAATTGAACATACGATCACCTCCTATATCAAGTTTTTAGGAACGGACTTAATGCGCTCTCCGCTAATCACTAAACTGCCGTCTCTTTTTAATTCCGCTGACCCCACCTTTAGAACCAAAACGTTTTTCAGCTGGTTAGGCGACTTTATATTGCCAATCACCACTGTCATACCTGGCTTAATTGGATAATCCGTGTGGTCCTTAACCCATGAAGCTTGGATTCGATAAGAAAGAGCATCACGATCTTTCGAAATTAACTTCAAATTGCGATCATGTAACCAAATACCTACAGATTCAGCCATGTTCAGTCTCCTTTCTTTAGCGCAAAAAACACCTGCAATTAGCTGGCATTTGGCGTTCATTATTTTGGCGTTAGCCAAGGCCGCTTCGTGGAATCGAACCACGTTTCCCAGTAGCGGCATTTGTTGTCTAGCGACACACCATTAAATTGCGCAACAGAGCACAACTTTGGTAAAATGGAGGTACGTTAATACCTAAGAAAAGCGCGCCCTAGAGCGCGCTTTTTGCTTGTTGACGATGTTTTTCAAGAGCTTCCTGTCGTTCCTCTTTACGAGAACACAATCCGCTAATCCGAATAGCTGCAAGCTCACACAAAAAGATAAAGCCTAGTAATACCCAGAAACTGCATTTGAAAATCAGCCACAACATCTTAATCTCCCCTCACTTTTCAGTTTTTGAATTGTAGGACGGTAAAAAGCCTGAATCATAAAGTCTTTTCTCAGTAGCAATCAACCGACGCACCAATGTTGAGGGTCGTTCCTTAGTAACCTGACAAAGTGCTTTAAGCTGCTGCTTCTCTTCTGGCGTTAAGGTGATTTGGTAACGTTGATTATCTTTGTTGACTGTCATCTTTCCTCCATTCAAAAAGTGCCATCACTTCTCCTGACTAAGTCAAGAAAGTGATGGCACTTTCTGGTTATAGATTAGCGCATTTTAAAACCAAGCAACATACTTATCAGTAGTACGAGGCTACAAGTGAATGAGGCTGCTTGCAGCGAAAGCGAGCGTCTAGTAACCAGCATTCCCGCAATGATCAGAATGATTTGGATCACCGCAACAATGATCATAAAAGCTCGATTATACCGTCCCGCTTGCGTGGTGATTTTTTCCTTGCGAGTTAACCAAATGATGACCAATATCAAAATGATCGTTAGTAAATTCCAAACTGCTACAAGCATGGTACACGCCTCCTTTTACTCATATTAAAGCCGTTTGTGCCTTTACAGCAACATAAAAACCCCGACTAGCAGTAAAGGACTAGTCGAGGAATGAGACTGAAAAACAAATGAAATAAGGATGACACAGCGCATGACCTATTTTCCGCTAGGTCTCTGGTGCCCGTTTACAACATTGGAGTCTTAAGAAAGGGAACGTTCGTCACTTGATAGTCGATCGAAATCACAATACAGCTCTCCAATATCTGCGCACCCTTAGCATAACAAAAATGACTTTTATTGCGAAGGCGGTTGCGTTATTTCTTGCTGTCTAATGTTCCAGTCTGCAACAAAAAAGACAACTCATGAAGTTGTCCTTTGAAGATGAAGCATTCATAGTGTTGAAACACATTTATACTTAGTAGACACTCCCATAACTACCGAAGAATGGTTCCCCTAGAACTAATCCTATTTCTTACTCTTTTTAACACGTTTTGCCGGTTTCTTGGCCTTAACGCTGGTTTTCAGTTTTAAGGCTGGCGTGAACTTAACGTTCTTGGTTGCTTCAATTTGGATTGGTTCCCCTGTTCGGGGATTGCGTCCTTTTCTTGCAGCCCGATCCGTCACTCTAAAACTGCCAAACTCGATAATGTGCACCTTTTCACCAGCAACCAGGGCATCAGTGATGACTTGATTGTAGAGATTAATAAACTTGCGCAGCTCCTCGCCATTACTGTACATGCCCGCTTTATCAGCGGCTGTCTGCATTCGTTTAATCAGCATCGCCTTATTCACGGTCAGCGGTGTCGTTGCTGCTTTGGTTACGGCCTTTTTTGGTGTTGTCTTTTTCTTTGCCATGTTCTTGACCTCATTTCTTACAGAAGTATTTTCTACTGACCCCTATATCATAAGATAATGCTAGTCATGATGCCATCTTTAACCTTTGCATATAGCGCTGCTTGTAGGAATCGAACCTACCTAAACCATTAGCAACATCATAAAAAGCAGTCGATTAGACTGCTTCTAAGAATCTTAACGACTTTGACGCTTGTGGTAGTAAGCAAACCCACCAAAACCTAAGCCAATGACCAGCAATAGAATACCAAGCCAAAAGGCGACGTGGTTATTGCTATCACCTGTTTGTGGCATGGTGCCTGTCTTCTGTGCGACCGGTGCTGCTGGTGTTGTAGAAGATGGTGTCGTTGGTTTAACTGGTTTAACCACATTTTTTTGGTTCTTGTTGTTTTTGGCAGAAATCTCAATGACTTGACCGTCATTTGCAAGTGTGATGCCATCTTGCTCAAAGCTGCCTGTATACCCTTCTGGGGTTTTGGTTTCTTTCAAGCTGTACTTACGGTTAGCAACAATCGCAAATTCAGCATAGCCGTTCTTATCCGTAGTTGCCTTTTGCTGATTGCCAAAATCATCAGTCAACGTAAATTCCGCGCCAGCAACAGGGTTTCCGAACTGATCGACTTTGTGGATTTTGATGCTGCCAGTATTGATTTCATTCTTGGACGTGTATTCCAAAACCTGACCATCGTTGGCAAGCGTAATGCCTGCTTGCTTGTAGGTGCCATGATAGCCAAGTGGGTTCTTGGTTTCTTCAAGAGTGTATGAACGGTTAGCAACAATCGCAAATTCCGCATAGCCGTTCTTATCAGTTGTTGCCTTTTGTTGATTGCCAAGATCGTCCGTCAACGTAAATTCGGCACCAGCTAAAGGTTTGCCATTCTGATCAACTTTATGGACTTTCACAACGCCCTTATTCAACGTGTTCTTAGCCGTATAACTTAAAACCTGACCGTCATTAGCAAGTGTGATGCCTGCTTGCTTGAAGTTGCCGGTGTACCCTGCTGGGGACTTGGTTTCTTCAAGTGTGTACGTGCGGTTTGCAACAATGTTGAAGGAAGCAAGACCATCTTTGCCAGTCGTTGCCTTTTGTTGATTGCCTTGATCGTCAGTCAATGTAAATGCAGCACCTGCTAAAGATTTGCCATTTTGATCGACTTTATGGACTTTCACAACGCCCTTATTCAACGTGTTCTTGGCCGTGTAACTAAAGACCTGACCGTCATTAGCAAGCGTGATACCAGCCTGCTTGAAGTTACCTGTGTACCCTGCTGGGGTCTTGGTTTCTTCCAGCGAATACGTCGCGCCTTCGGCAATCGTAAAGGTAGCCAGGCCATCTTTACCAGTGACTGCTTTTGTGGCCGTGCCGTTGTTATCTGTCAAAGTAAATTCAGCACCAGCAAGCGACTTACCGTCCTGATCCTCCTTGTGAACCTGCACCTTACCGGTTGCTCGCGTCCAGTTAGCCTGATTATTAGCAAGCAGCGGCTTAACGAGTCCGGCAATGAGTACCAGGCTGTCTTGATAGGTTTGCGCAGCGTCTGTATAAACAACCGGCACAATCGCGGACACATTGCCGTTGACATCAAAAGTGATATTGCCAGTTGGTGTTGATGTTGGCACTAGGATTGAAAATGGTTGACCAACGGTCACCGTATTGTTGGTAATGGCGTTGCCTTTTGCATCGACAAGTTTCATACCAGGCACTTGGTTCTTGAAGTTCAGTGTCGCTGTGCCCTGCTGGTTACTGTTGACCGTGTAAGTGTACTTGTGATACCCATTTTCCTTTGTTTGACCATCTGCACTGATGGTAAAGGACGTGTTCGCCGTGTCCTTTTGGTTCATCACATTGTTATAAACCAACGTTGCGGCTGCTTTTACACGATTAACAGCGTCTTGACCATATGGCGCATAGATACCGTCCTTGAAGGCGCCAGGACGTGATGCCTGCCAAACAAGTTGATCCCACGATAAATTGCCGCTGATAACCCACGAAACCAGCTGAGAAGCATACCAGGCTTCCTGGTTCGTCAGTCCAGCAATATTCCAGTACGCTGTATCGCTTGCTGGGTGCGCCGTAAAGCCATATTTGAACAGCCGATATTGTGCATCAGTTCCGAGCTGTCCCTTCTCGTGTGTTTGACCGATTGGAGATTCTCGTTGTGCTTCCAAACAGTAGGCGTAGTTACCATTGCTGTCTTTGTACGACTGGGAAATCAAGTAATTTAGCGACCCCGTTGGGGTTTTCACCATGGCGTAGCCTGCCCCGTCTGTATTCGCGGCATAGTCGCCTTTACTGAATGTCATGGACGCAGGCACGTCAGTATCTGCCGCCGCAAATACATGGTTGAGTTGACCGCCAATAAGTCCCAGTGCGACTGCACCAGTAAAAAAGGCGGCCTTTAGCCATTTATGTTGCATTATTTCTCCTTCTTTCTGTTACTTCTTTGTTTGAATCAGTAACTTCCTTCACTACCAACTCACATCGGCACCACCTCCCGAAAGGTACAAAAAAACAGCCAATCTAGTCGATTGACTGTTCTAAAGTCATTTAAATTTAGCGAAACCTTACCGGACAGCTACTGCCATACCAGTCACATTAAAGGCGTTCTCAAAAGTGCCAGCATTGATCCAACGGGCGCCGAAGACTGGATCAACAACGTGATAGGCACCATCTTTGAAGCCATCAACGTTGACAACATGACCGTTCCAAACAGCACGTCCCCAGGACATTTGCTTAAATTCTGGTGCCTCATAATCATAGGTGATCCACGCAACAACAGAGTTACCTTTGGTAATCTCGCGTTTGATGCCAGCCGTTCCTTGACCGCTGATATTAACCGCTTTAGAGCTATATTTAGCCGCCCATTGAACGACTGGTGTTGCCATCATGCCTTGATAAGTACCGTCAACATTATGGCGCCATTCACCTGAGTAGCCGTCATAAGGATTATTGTCAGCTGATAGTGGCATACTCTGAACGAATTGACTCAGATTCTGTGTGGTATAACCCTTGTACAGCAGCCCTTCAAGAAGTGAAGACCCTTCACACAACATCGTATTGCCTTGACTAACAAATGGCACACCTAGGACTTTCTGGGTCACAACCGGTTCTGACGGTGTTGAAGGCGTCGATGGTTGGTCTGTACTAGAACTGGCAGCTGAGCTACTGGACGGTGTTGATGGTTTGCTTGAGCTTGATTCCTGACTGCTCGATGACGATGAAGGGGTCACTGCACTAAAACGGGTATTCGCACTACTTGATGAATTAGCATTCGTTGATCCTGATTCCTTGCTACTGGAAGAAGTATCCGAATTCGTGGCTTGTGACGATGAAGCAACTGAACTGGCTGGCTCAGACGGTGTGGTCGTTGAACTTTGTTCATTCGTCGCAGAACTAGCCGTCTGACCCGCAGCCTGCGTGACCTTTGAGCCTGAAACGGTTGTCCCTACTGACTTGGCAGGATCAACCTTGTCTTGTTGCTGAATCGTTGATTGCCCGGTCACTGTCCCATCCGGTGCCGTCATGGTGGCAGTGGCTGTCCCCGCCTGTGACCAGTCCAGAGTCAACGTTGCGCCGGTCATGATGAAGCTTGGATTAGCAACACCATTTAGCTGGGCTAACTTGGCAACCGTGATGTTGGTTCATTGTGAGATCGCCCATAATGTATCTCCCCACTGGATGGTATAAACTTTCTGACCCCTAGTAATTTGAATCTCGGCCGGTTTTCTAGCCGTCCAGGTTGCTGCCTGAACTGGACTAGCAGCTAACACTAAACCACTTAGGACAGTTGTTGCAATGGTGCTCATACTAACAAGTTTAGTCATTTTCATTTTAAATATCCCCTTTTGATTTGAACACTGCCATAGAAAGTATATTTAACGCTTATTGTTAGTGATCACGCCCCCTTACATAGTGACGCCAGCCATACCAGCAAAGCGCAATGACGGCAATTAGAATGACGAAATGGATTGGCATCAAATTAACAAGTCGTCCTCCTACTCGCCAAGCAAAACCGCGAAAAAGGTAACTAACAAACGTATGTAACAAGCCCGTATCATGGGTTGGTCGCCATCTACTGACTAAAGTTGCAACTTGAATCACTCTCTCAGCTCCTTCCTGACAACAAAAAAAGCGGTCATCGTTAATAACGCGTGACTGCTTTCATTGATTCAGTATTAAGAAATGGCGACCGCAAACTTCATATAACTATAGGCCGCATTGAAGGCACTTTTGCTGATCCAGTAAGTGCCGTTTTCAGGATCAACAATGTGCATGGAATCACCGTTATAACCATCAACGGTCACCACGTGCGCGTTATCAATACCATTGCCCCAGTCATAACGATGCCATTGTGGCCCTTGATAATTGAGCGTGACCCAAGCAACGACTGGATTACCTGCGGCAATTTGTCTGATGATGCCATCTAGGCTGCTACCACTGATGTTTGACGCCCCGCCAAAGCCTGCAACCCATGGGGTAAAGGCACTTGGAAAGATAGACTGATAAACGCCGTCAACAACTGCATATGGGGTGCCACCAAAGCCTTGGTAAGGATTACCATTTGCGGCAATCGGCATGGTCTTGAGAAAACTAACTAAGCTCATACCTGCTGCATGGCCTTTATAATGCAAGGCTTCCAAGGCGCTTGCTGCTTCACAACCCTCCGGCGCTCCGGCTGCTTCTTGGCTGATGAAGGAAACGCCAAGCACTTTGCTAGCAATCGGTTGTGCTTTTTGACTGCTATTTTGGGATTGTGCTGTACTTGCTGATGAAGATTGTCCACTAGCCGCCTGCTTATCCGCTGTTTGAGTAGCACTGGAATTATCAATTTGGTTCCCATACTTATCATAAGTAGAAACTTCATTACCATCTTTATCGTATATTCTTGTACTAGCCGATATTTGTGAATCACCTGCAACCGCCTGCTTCTTAGCCTGCTCAGCTTGTTGATCTTTAGGCAGGTTCTTGATGGCGTCGTCTAATTTTGGTAAGTATTTATCCTTGAATGCTTTAACGCCAACAGCATTGATGGCATCACGAGCCTGATCAATTTTCGTCTGATCTGGATCGCCGGTCGTAGCCGCTTTAACAAGTGCCACTGCTTTGACTTCACGATCAAGCAGTGTTGCCTTGTCCTTAATAGTCGCCGCAAACTTAGCTTTATGTGCTTGTAGATAAGTAAAATCATTATTGAAGGCTTGAATCTTAAAGCCCTCGTCTTTCAGCACCTGATCTTCTCCAAGCTCAGTATTAAAGGTATCTTGGACGGAAAAGATTTTCTTGGCCGCCTGCAGTTGTTGTTGATCGACTTTAAATGCCTTCTGTTGTGCTTTCGACAAATCGCCCGCAGCTTATACACTTTATCCTTTTGCGTGTTAGCCTTAGTCAATGCCGCTTCGCTGAGCTGCTTAGCAGGCATCTCATACTTGCTGTCAGCGTAAAGGCTTTTAACCTGCTTGGTTAAGCGCGTCAATTGCGGTTGTCCCGATGTTTTGGGCGTTGATGCTTTAGCCTGATTACCACATCCGGCTAAAAGTACCTAGACACTAAATGATCCCACCCGTTTTTACCATCATTTCCATTTGTTTCAGCCTCCTGTTCAGAATCTTCTTATGCATGATGCTTATAGCAAATTGCTATCAATGACGATCGTCCTTGCATCGTCCTCACCCTTCAAGACTAACTTTTCCTTTTCAACTAATTCATCATGGAAATCAGCCAAGTCATCTGCTTCTAGCAGAATTTCAGCGGCTTGATCAAGTGATACCTCATGTGGCATCAAATCATCTATCGCATCATCAATCTCATTTTGATAGATGCGCTTAGCCTCTTCTGGAGTGTCTGCCGCAATCAACGCATAATAATCATGATGATCAGTGTCAAATTCATAGAATCGCATGATGATTGCCTCCTATCCGCCATTCCTTAATTGGATGGTGTCGTCGATATTCCCATTCCTGTTCTGGCAACTCTGGCTTAATCTCCTCAGTCTCCCCTGGTCTTAAAGCCGTCATGTAATAACCATGATCAACAAAAGTATAACGCACGCCCTTTTCCAAATGTGGTAGAGTCTTCCCCACACCATTAACAAAAGGGACTTTTGTCTGTTTAAGCACCCAAACTCACCGCCTTCACACTTGATCCTAATACCCCATGTCGTACGACGATTCGTTGATCCGTCTTGCTTTCTGCTAAGATCTCAATCCATTCACGCAGTCGTACCGGATTGTGCTCATATAACCGTCGCGCCCGATCATACGTTGCGTAATCAACACTCGTCAGCTGATGTTGTTGCATAAACACAAGCAGCTTGTCGATTGCTTTCATCTCTAGATTACCTCATTTCAATTTCTGAATGAACCATGTCCTGGTGCCGTTTTCTTTTTAACCTGACGGTTTTACTTCGATTGAGCCAGGTCATTAGCAAGTGACGTTCCTGCAGACTCAAGTCACGCATGTGAGCGTGGCGATATTTAAAATAGTCTTCGACCGTCGTGATCTGACCAAGTTTAGTCATGTTGACAAACTCAGTCACAACTTCATATTGCTGTGACTTTTTTTGCTGTTTCATGGCACTGCTCCTTTGATTCAACTAACAATATGATGCCTACGCATGAAGCATAGGTGAGGTCTGACCTCATGGTTTCTTAAAAAGCTAATAAACGTTTTTATTGCGTGAAATTCTCGAGTTTTCTAGGCATGAAACTCGCTAAACCTCAGCGTCTATGACGCTCGATTGACAGCTCTAGGCATATGCTGACGACCTTTCCAGCCATTCACTACCACCCAAGCAAGAAACTTGCTGACACTCACCGTCGAGTGATTCACGGTCTGGTTCTAAGCCGCAGCAAAGAACGGTCAAACACATTATGTCTCGCCCGCTTTGATGGTGACACGGACTACTGGTGGCGGCACGGAATACCGAGGCGTTCCTCACCCACTTGATTTCGCGGGCAACCATCTCCCCTTCACATACCGGCTGTGAGGAACACCGTCGAAAAAGGCCGGAGGGAGTTTAAGGCTATTCAGATTTCAAAGAGCTAAAGGTGTGCGTTCACACGCACGCATCATATTGTGAGTTGAACTGGCGTGATTATGACAGCTTGTATAAAGCCGCCTGTGGGTGTTTGCGCTTGGCAATCATCGTATGGTCACTGTTGTAAACACTACGAATCTTGGGATAAAGCTGTTCAATCGCCTCAAGCGAAGCAAGATCGCGATCGTAAAAAGTACCGTCAGCGTGATTAATGAGCACCCGTCGATCAAAAGTCCGCACACAAAACGCGTGTCTAACGACCCCTAAACGTGCTAGAATAGCCATTGTGTCAACTCCTTTCATGGATCAGCAGCACCAAGAGCAACACAAAAAGGGGGCGCGCTGCCTGCTGGCAACGCGCCCCTCACTTCGTCTTGTTTGGCTGCTATTTTGACGTCTCTTACTTTCGCTCTAAGACTTCTCTAAGAGAAGTTCCACAGCGGTCACAAGGTCTGTTAAAATAAACTTGCCGCGCTTAACGCGGTGAAGACGGCAGTTGCTAGGCTAGCGGTGACTAGTTCTAGTAACAGTCACAGTGCGCTTATCCTGGATTGGTAGTCTAGGTCAGTGCTGTGATGCTGTCTTATTTTTTTGTGTTCCCCTTGCTACTGTTGATTCTGAATTCAAGATAACACTTGAATTTTTTGAATGCAAGCATTAGTGTGTAGAGGAACAAATTAAGTAAGGCAAACATGTGTTGAATTGAGCAGGTAGACAAACAAATGTTCGCCTATATTTATTATAGGACCTGGTTCCTTTTTAGACAAGAATTTTTCTAATTCTTGTCTTTCTTTTTGCTCTTCTCTAGGTTGGCTAACTCTTCACGAACCCTATGATGGCGGCGAATCACTTTACGAACTCGGTTATGTTTTTGCTGTGCAGAATCAAATGGCCCCCGGTAATCTTTCTGTCGTTGTCGCTCAGTTCTTTGTCCTTGTTTGACTTGAACAGACGAGGCATATTGGCTTGTGAACTCAATCATAAATTGATCTGGTACAACCCGGCCATCTTGTAATTGCCGCTGCTTTTGTTTGGTAACATAAAGCACCATCACATCATGTAGCTGGCCATCTTTGCCACGAACATGCGCAACTCGCCCTAATGGCCGATCCGGAATGACCAAATCATCAGGGACTAGCCAGTAGTATTTAGTCGGTCGAATGCGCTTTGGCGTCATGAAGTAACCTGCCATCATAGTAACTTTTCCAAGTACCTTGACGTGACGATTACGATGCTGCGTAAAGGCTTTTAACTCCGTATCAGTCTCTGTTTTCTCCTGGATCAAGCGTTCTTTGACGACGGCATAGCTGTGCTTTTTAGCTTCTTCGGCTCGTTGATTAGCGGTTTTTTGTGCCTCTGCCAGAATATCCTCTCGTTCATCAGGATCACTCGTCTGAATCATGAGTAAATGCAGACCGGCACGTTCTGCCTCAGTTAGTTCTTTGAGGTTTTTGAGCGCCACCTCTTCCGGAAAGGCTTCACGTTTCCGTTGATTAAACTCTTTAGAACTCATTAGGGTCGCCTCCATTAGCTGTCATGAGTGATTTATTCCAGTATGCCACGAGCGTCTCCTTCATGGCACCAAACAAGTAATTTTCGACGTTGTTAATTTTTTTACTGTCAGAACGTAGGATGTTGAAAAAGCGCCGCATAGTCTTGTTGATCATTTCTTGGCACCGCGGATCATCTAGGACAATTGCCGTTCCTTCATGTTCCCTTTCTACAGCCTTTTTGGCATTTAGAATAATGCCTAGAAAGCGACGCATTTGTTTAGGCGAGCGACACCAAAGCCCTAGTAGTTCAACACCTTCTTTGTTGAGAAAGAGGCCGCCATTTGCTGATTCAGGTAAATAATCTTTGGCCCTTCTCACTAGGTCTTGATTTTGTTTACGAATAATTTCCGGGGAATATTGATCGGTAGAAAAGTCGAACTTTTCTGTCTCTTTATTGTCTCTAGCTTGTGTCTCTAAGTCTTTATATTGATATACTAAAGAATTTTTAGTTCCGCTTGTAGCAAGGGATTGAGGGACTTTATCGCGGGCTAAAGAATTTTTAGTTCCGCTTGTAGCAAGGGATTGAGGCATTTTATGTCGGGCTAAAGAATTTTTAGTTCCGCTTGTAGCAGGGGATATAGTGCTTTGACTTGCTTCATTCTCGCGTTTGTACACGTCGGTTGCAGATACATTGAGATCGCCCAAATATAAGCGATTGGGATTATTCCGTTTCATTTTCGGATCAAAGCCCATTTTTTTCTGGAAGAGGAGGTTTGCTTGTTCTAACTCTTTTTTGGTTTTGATTACCTTGGGTTCGGAGCAGTTCAAAATCTGTTGAAGCTCAGTATTTGAAAAAATGAAGTAAATATTTCCGTTTTCGTCCACCCAGTCATTGTGAAGCGAATATTCCAGTCGATCTTTCAAAATGACGTACGCCAACTTTGCTTCTGCAGAAAGGTTTTTGTATGTAGGACTGTACAAAAGAACTTTTGGAAACTGAAAGAAAAGAGTCCCGTAAACTTTTGTCGCTTGGTAAAATTTAAAACTCGAATTTATTGGGTTCATTTTAAAAACTCCTTGTGGTTCATCTATTTATGGTAGAGCAAACAAACATTTGATAATTCCATATAACAACACGACTGTATACTAGTGATAACGTCCTGTAAAGGACTATAGTTAAAATAATAATTCTGGTATACCAGTATACCCGTATACTTAGTAGATGTGTATACCAGTATACAAGTATACTGGTATACACGACCTTTTTTGCATAAACTATTTTTGATCAAAAAAAAGCTTAAAACAATAGCGCTTAAGGCGATATATAAAAAGAATTCAAGGTATACAGGTATACCTGTATACCTTGAATTCTCCCTTATATCGTCAAAAAGTATACCGGTATACTTTTACAAAGGTATTCATAGGTGCTATAATGTTTGTAGAAAGGCGGTATTTATATGGCTAAAACTTACGTTGTTGGGAACTTCAAGGGCGGTGTTGGTAAAACAAAAACCGTTACGATGCTAGCTTATGAGAGTGCAGTAAAAAAGAGAAGAAAGACTTTGGTAATTGACCTAGATCCTCAAGGTAATGCAACAAGCGTTCTTGGACGAACAGGCGGCTTGAGTGCCATTACTAAGAATGTAACAGATGGGTTTATCAGCGGAAACTTACGGAACCAAATAACAAAAGTGATACCCCGCTTGGATATTATTGGTGCAAGTACGAGCTTTAGAACGTTACCAAAGTTGTTAATGTCAAAATTTCCGGAGGACGAAGATCAGCAAATGCTGTATTTGAAGACACTGCTGGAACCCTTAAAGGATCAATATGACAGTATTTACCTTGATGTCCCGCCGACTATCTCGGATTTTTCCGACAATGCAATGATGGCTGCTGATTACTGCATTATTGTTCTTCAAACACAAGAACTCTCTCTTGATGGCGCAAAGACTTATATTTCCTACATGCAATATTTAGCAAATAACTATAATTCTGATTTAGATGTTCTTGGAATAATTCCATGTATGTTGCGACCTGGTGGTAGGGTAGATGAAGATGTTCTACATGCGGCTCGGGATCTTTATGGGAACAACGTTTTACACACCGTTGTAAAATATCAGGAACGACTAAAGGCATATGATGCTGAAGGCATCCATATCAACAAAACCACACTAGGCTACGAAGATAGTTGGGATATTAGAGCACATAAAGTTTTTGAAAGTGTTCTAGACGAACTAGATGAAAATCAAAAGAAACTTGATAAATACCGAGAAGGTGAGCTAAATGAGTGACGAGAGCATTCAACCGATTATTGACCATCATAAAAGAAAGCAATCAAGCGGATTAGAGCGGAAGCAAGTCTCAATTGCAGGGACAAATGATTTTTCGGCTACTATTGATAAGAAGGTTGTGAATAATAACTCGCCAGCGGATGATCCTCGATACAAAGCGACTACAACAATGAAAATATCACCAGTAACAAACTTGAAGTTGCAGACTTTAAAGCCATTTATAAATGAGCAAAAGTCTAGTGATCGTTCAGATACAATGAATGACTTAATAAATGTTTTGATTGAAAGTTATATTGGAAAAAATCTGACTGCACGGCAGGCAAATGCGTACAACCAAATGTTTGGGTTACAGCTCAGTATGTTGAAACCCAAACAAAAATAAGCACCATACGTGTTTGAGCACAGTACATTAAGTGCAATTAAAAGTTACAGACGATTATGTCCGTGAATTAAATCTTCAAGAATATCAGAATCAGGGTGAATTAAATGCCGCGTGTTGCGATATTCAATGTTTAGGTTAGAATGCTGCTTCAAAGAAGAGAGAAAATGCTCATACTGGCCTTTATCACGTTTAAAGCAGACAATCTCATAGCTTTTGATCAACTTTGCTTTGAACCGCTGCATGTAGATGAAGAATGAGTAGCAGTCTTCAAAGTGGTTATCGACCACCACCAACCAATAACGAGTGTGCGGCGCACGGGTGAAGTAATGATCGTACTGTGACAGCATCGATTTAATGCCAAGCCTTAGTTCGGTTTCCTTATCCATGATGCCCACCAACCAATCCGGCGCGATCAATTGCGGTCGCGCCTTTTTCTTTGGAGTAGCCCCGCACAATTGCTTTGTATCCATATAGTTGACGAATCTTGTCAATTGTTTGATCTAACAAAACGTTTGCTTCCTCCTTCTCTGCTGATTCAAATAGACTAAGCTGCATCGAGCTTGCTTGACTGATACGATTAACACGAACTGAAACATTTCTGACGGCATGGCCGTTCCACTTACTATGGAAGAGATAGCGAGTGGCGCGAATCAAATCGTCAGTGCGGTTTGTGGGATCAATCTTCATTTGCGCACCGAAACCGGAGGTGCCTGCTTCTTCTGCATCAGCATAACCAATTCCAACGCTAACCACTTCACCTTGTACTTGATGGTGACGAAGTCGGCCAGCAACCTGATCAGCAATCTCGCTAAGCACGACTTCAATCTCCCTTGCCTGCGTGTAATCACGCATGAGTACCTGACTATTGCCATAGCCTTTGTTCTCGGCTCGTGGCAAATAGCGACGAGTTAAATCCGAGTAATCAATCCCCCATGAATGGAAATACAAGGCATCGCCAAGAACGCCGAAGCGTTGATGTAATAACAGCCGATCGGTGTGTGCAAGATCATAGAGGTTGTGAATGCCTATTGCATTAAGCTTTTTTGCGGTACGGCTGCCAATTGACCAAAAATCAGCTAAGTCATGTAGTTGCCATATGGTTTCGGGTACCCGGTCGTAAGTCCAAGTGGCTTGCCATGGAGCGGCCTTCTTGGCCTCGTTATCGAGAGCCAGTTTTGCCAGTAGAGGATTCTGACCAATACCAACGGTCGTGATAATGCCAAACTGATCAAACACCTTTTTTTGAATTTGCGTTGCAATTTCTTGATTGTTACCGAAGAGATTGTGTGAGTGGGTGACGTCAATAAAGGATTCATCAATGGAATAAGGGTACCAATGAGCATCGTCAGTAAACTGGCGATAAATACGATTAATCCCGTAATTCTTGCGAATGTAATCCGCCATCCGTGGTTCGGCCAATTCAATCTGCATGTCGTCCCGTAATTGAAAGCGGCGCGTGCTCAAGCCAACATGGTAACGTTTCTTGCAGTTGGGACTCGCAGCTAACACCAGGCCGCCAGGGGAATTGCCTTTGCTAAGCACGGCAATATCAGCTGCCAACGGGTGAATGCCGCGTCGAATGGCCTCAACTGATGCGTAAAAGGACTTGCAGTCAATACACATGATGTCGTGTACCGGTAGTCTCGTTGGATCATCTAGCGGCGTGGTCATGCTAACGCCCACCACCGATCAGGATTGAGCAAAGCTACGTTACGAATATCAGCTGCATTGACTGATTGGGTGTCGCCGTTCTTGAGTTGTAAATAAACTTGATCGTCCCAATGACCAATAACGGCGCCCTCAATATCTGGTAGCAACCGATCATCGTAGGGTGTGCCAATGTGAACGGCCACGATTTTTGCATTTTGCCAGGCATCTTCGAGGATGTCGCTAATGGTTTCTTGAGACTGTTCTGGCTTTGGATCGACAGGACGTTCAGAAATGGAAGCTTTCTCCATATAGGCAGAATGATCACTGAGAATCCAACCGAGCCATTTCTTCATACATCGATCGGGATAAAGCCACTTCTCACGTGGGACATTGTTTTCCATAATATTAGCCTTCCTTTATTGTTTTATAGTCATTATACAAACGTACGTTCTTGATGGCAAACATGTGTTTGCCTAAAAACACAGGACGTTTTATACTGAAATTGAAAGACAACAGTAAAAAAGACATGTAGGATGACATGTCTTTTGCTGAAGCCTTGCTATGAATTGAATCTTGTTTTGAGGAGGAAGCATAATGGATTGTGAAGAATTTGAAACGTATTTGAATGCTAATAGTCGTGTGGTTGCTATTTTCCGCAGCCAGGCTTTGACTTACCAACATAGTAGAAATCGTCAGCGTTCTGCATCAAAGCGATGGAGTGAAACAGCTGTAACAAGTGCTGTCGATAAAATGGTCAGTCAGTTTATTGACAACGTATACGATAAGCTCAAAACTAACATTAAAGAAAATAAGTTTCAGCCTTATGACAGTTGGGTTAACTTTATTGAAGGTAACGAAGTGTTAGATAATTTAGAAGAAACGGTGTCGGAAATTGAATTTGACGAAGAGTAAAGCCAGCCATTCTTCGACTTAATCCATTTGTTTTTCCCCCTATGTTTGATAATTCAGACTTGGTTATGTTGTTGAATCTTAGAACCTGTCTAGTATCTGCTGAATCTGATAGAATTGTGGAAAACCGACTGAGGAGTTTGTCATGCCAGATTATCCAAGCAATA
>OJWB01000075.1_pt1 | contig 34871 bp, 37 predicted proteins | sample 1600321 | NCBI WGS metagenome assembly OJWB01 (sample SAMN04436905, study PRJEB24849) | human gut metagenome | biome: human gut; feature: NICU; material: stool | host: Homo sapiens | place: USA: Saint Louis, MO | collected 2012-04-01
TTGTTGGAGTGAACATATCAAAAACAGGCAATTACACAATTTTAATTACAGTCTCGAATAGATATTACCAGACATTGTGATTAACGTTGAGCCAATAGCGACATCATCTATACCAACAGCAAAACTCTTCCCCCTCTTCCTTTCTAAGATATAAACTTTATTATTTAAGGAGTTTGTAACCTTACACCAAAATAAAAGAGTACCGCTACCTGCCGCTTTAGCCGCATTACTTTTCCCAGTTGCAGAGATGAGCACTTTCTTTTCAGTAGCAGTATTTTCATCATTTATTATTAAATTTATCGAGTAACTCGCATGTATCCCTATGCCTTCTATCCTTAAATCAGCCGGCTGTGAAAAATAGAATGCTTTTATTGTCATAACTTATCTCCACTATCATTAAAAATCTCTCAACGACCAAATAATAACCAATACTATCAAAAACCATGAACGAAACTCAAGATATGAAGTAATATAAATTTGACAACAATGTTAAGACCACATTTAGCAAGCGCTAAAGTTATGTTTCGTTGGATTTTGAAGAACCAGCTCTGGCAAGTAAGAGGCAGATATCGCCCGGAGCGCTACCCTGGCTAAATAGTTAACTTATTAATCCTACAGTATTTTTCATGTTATCGGATGGTGATTTCAAGAATACTCTTACTACGAGTAACGTTTGTAAATTTCGCTAACCTCCTCTTTTTGACGCAGAAGGTGGTAGATCAATTCCAGGAGTGCAATTTCTACTTTTAACAGAACGACGACAGCCCACATAACGATGATGATGAGATCAATTATCCGCTTACTCCCATTGTGTATTGTGGGAGACGAGATCGCGGACTTTTACTCTTTCGTTGCCTGTCGCGCCAGCGCCTTCAATCGTCAGGTAGAAGGTCTCTCGTAACGACCTGAGTCACTGACTTAGTCCGATAATAAAACCGACCTCACCCGTCGATTTTTTTATTTCTGCCGCTCTCACACCTTCAGTATCTTAATCGTCGCCTTAATATCTATCTCATCCTCCGAGAAGATATGCGTCGTACCGTGGAAGGTGGTGATCGCCAGTTTCTGCAGCGCACGCATCTTCGGGCACCGCTTCACTGTAAACCTCGTATGACTGGATGGCTGTGGATTTTTAGCCCAGCCGAATAACGATTATTTACTATTCACCGTAAAGTCAATGACAGGCATAACAGCGACCCCCTCTGAATAAAATAAGTCAAAATTGGTGAAGGAGTACACGCGGCCGCTAAGTTTAACGTTAATATGTGCGCCGTAGCCGGTAATGCTGGCGTTTGCCACCTCTGCTACCAGAAATGGACTGCGGTCTTTAAGATGATGAAGAATATCGCCCTGCAGCCTGCCGTCAAGATAATATCGATATACCTCGGAAACAGTCGCCCCCCCGCCTTTATAACGGGTTATATAGAGGTACACGCTGTCGGTGATTTCACGCTGTGCAAACAGTTCATCATCCGGTGCCTCCCGACTGAAATAGTAAAGTAAAGAGAACCCTGCAACGATAAGCAGCAGAACTGCGGTAAGCATGCAATGAAGTTTTTTAATAACCTGACTACCTTGCATAATTTCCAACTTTGTTTGAAATTTTACGTGAACTCGTTACTCTTCATGCTCATTAATGAGGTCAAACTTAATTTTTATTAAAGGAGGAGGTGGTCGCCTCCTCCTTAGTTACGTTTCCGGCCTCATCACTCGACAAGGTGACGGATCAATTCCAGGAGTGCAATCACTGCTTTTGATAGCGCGACGACAGCCCGTAGAACGATGATAATAAGATCAATCATCCGTTTGCTCCCATTGTGGGAGACGAGATCGCCGACGTTTACTCTTACATTGCCTGTCACGCCCGCGTCTTCAATCGTCAGATAGAAGATCTCTCGTTCCCGGCCCGAGCACCAGATACGGCACCACCCGTTCACCTGACCAGGACTAAAGACGGCTAATTATTTGCCGGAAACAGATAATCCAGAGCTGACTTATCGATTATATCTGCAGCAATATCTAAGCACGAGAGTAAGTAGTGTTTTGTATTGTATAATACAAATCGTTACCCTATACTTGACACGTCAGATAGAAGGTCTCTCGCAGCGGCCTGAGTTACTGACTCAGCCCGCTAAAAAAACCGACCTCACCAGTCGGTTTTTTTTATTTCTGCCCTTCTTACACCTTCAGCAGCTTAATCGTCGCCTCAATATCTATCTCATCCTCCGAGAAGATATGCGTCGTACCGTGGAAGGTGGTAATCGCCAGCTTCTTCAGCGTGCGCATCTCGCCCGGCTTCACCGCTTTCGGTTTAATGCTGTTCATCAGCAGGCCGACGGAGAGCACCGCATTTTCTTTATCAATATGCGCATCGGCGGGCACCTCTTCGCTGTAGACCACGTATGACTTGATGGCGGTGAGCTTGAGGCGTTCGCCTGCGATATAGAGGTGCTTGCTCTCCGGAATCACCTTAACCGCATAGGCCGACAGGCCCTTGGTGTTGGTGGTGGGTTCAAAGGTGACGGCGGCGTCTTTCTTGATAAGGTCTGGATTGGAGACCTTGATGACGTGAAAATAGCGGTTATCGCCGTTTTCATCTTTGATAAAGCCGAAGCCTTTGTCCTGGAACCACGTCGTGATCGTACCGTTCATTGCTGTTACCGCTTGGTTAAATGTTGTACAAATTCAGTTTTGCTGCCGGGGAGTGTAATGCAGATTGCGGTTGAGGGCTACGGGTTTAGATAGCTTTAGTTGGCCACTTTTTGTTCGCATCCAGGTTTGATAATCTGTACAACAATACGTAGCCTAGTATGCACACCGTTCAAATGTGCTGATAAACACCACCGGCAATTGCGTCATCAGGTTCACAATATTTGTTCTACGACCACAGTTGCTATGATTCTGAGGTCGCTTCATCTACGGAGAGTTTTCATATATGACAGATAGCGAAGGCGTCAGACTCGTCTTCTCCCCCGTTCAACTCGCCGCAGTGCTGACTGGTGAGTCGATCAGCGAGGGGGAAACTTTGAGTAATCGGCTCTGGGCGGCTTGGGTCTACTCGGTGGCGTGGTCGAGATTTTTGGCGCAGGCGTTATGTGCATGGCTCCTGACCCCACAATGCTTACCAAAGCCGGTTGCGTAATAGTAGGCACTCACAGTCTTGATGCGATTCAGGCCTCTACTCGCCAGATACTGACCGGCAAAACAATCAGTACTGATACCTACAATACTACAGTCGCCCTTTCTGAAAGACTTGGCACTAGTCATCAAACTGCAACTAATATCGGGATGACAGTTGAATTGGCAATCCCCATGGGATTTGCGTTAGCAGTTGGCGCTGTCCGCGTTACAGCTGTACGCAGCGGCAGGTTAATACTGAATGAACATGAGTCTGCATCAGGACGTATGGCTGGTGGTCACACCCTCAGGAATCATGTCGGTCAAACACCCGAAGAACTGAGTGCCAGACTAGAGAAAAATGCGCGATTGAAGTCGGTAAGCACTTTCAGAACCCATCGTGAAGCAGAACGGCTTATATCAGCGGTCATGCAAGATAATAAACATCAAATCGAAATGTGGGTTAAGCATCTGCCACCGGGGATGAATGCAAGTATGAATCTTGACCGTGCTTTTTCAAGGCAAACGGGTATTTTATTATTCAAAGGTTCTAAAGAAGTCACCGCCTGCTATAAGGTGCGGGTAGTCATTAAGTTTGAACACTGGCACGAAAAACCCTATTTCGTACTAACCGCCTTTCCACTTCCATAGCTGATTAATAATATGAAAAAAATGAATCTTAATGAGCTCGATTGTTTTATTACTGTCTACTTCGGTCAGGATTACGATTTGATTGATAATCGCGATGAAATTGAACCAAAAATTGACGCCTTTATTGCCGATAGCCACTTCGCAATGCGACATGGGTTGATTGCTGATATTGACCTTCTCCTGGCAGAGTCCGACGATCCAGAAGCAGAGTTCAATACACGCTATGGGTTTGAGTTTGATCCAAAATTGTGGGGAACAGATGCCGTCAGTTTTCTGATGCAAGTTAGAGAGCGCGTGAGTCGGACCATAAAAAAGTAGAGTCAGTGCAGAATAGCGAATACCCTTGTAACATGCCGTTTATCAGGTATCCCATATGACATCAGATACGGTTGTTCGAACCCGACAGAATCCCTCTTTGCTGAATCACCGAACAAAAACAAATTCTCTGAACGCCTCCGCCCCCTCCCCCGCCAGCAGCGAGGCGCGCTGATGCGGGTTTGCGGCAAAGTATCGGGACAGCAGCTGAAAACCTGCGCTGTACCCCAGCCAGCGCGGCAGGCTGCCGGTGCCGAAAAACCAGGCGTTATGATCGTAGTCTCTGCTGTCCCAGAGTTCGGAAAGCGAGGGTAGCCAGGGCGTTACATCCTCTGCGCTGAGGCGCTCCCACGGCTCCGGTTCTCCGGCGAAGACTTCAAGCGCAAAATGTCCGGCGAGACCTTCAGAGACGATGACTTCTCCCAGCGTCGCGCCGTATCCCACGGCGGCCCGCCTCGCCGCATGGTGCAGTTCATGGGCAAACATACGCTCCAGCGACTGCGCGTCATTCTGGCAAAATGCCGGGCTTTGCGGATCGACAGTAATAGTGATAAGGCCAGGCTCAGGACAAAATCCCAGATGTCCCTTTTCAGGAATAACAAACGCGCCGGCCTTCACCACTACGTCAACGGCAGGAAGCGGCATCAGGCGATCCGATCGGGCAAAGGTCTCCGTCAGGCAGCGGTGCAGCCATTCCCGGTGGGCGCTGAGCTGGTTTTGCGCGTTTAAAAAATGCAGATTTATATTTGGCACGGCGTTATCGTTCTCTGAAGAGTATTTATACTATAGTGCAAAATACCTGCTATTAAGCATAGCCGTCCATATCTTTAAATAACCAATAATTATCGGCACGCCCCCTGCGCCTGCCCGCGTTAAGAAAGGCCAGATCACCGTGACTATAACGAATAACAAGACGCGCGCGTTCCACTCTCCCTCTTTCTGCTTTCTGTTTTCGCCCGCCTGCTCACCGTCGCGGGAAATGGCATTGCGCCTATTGCGCTGGCATTTGCCGTGCTTGATATTGGCGGTTCGGCATCAGATTTAGGGGTAGTCGTCGCCTCTCGCTCTATTTTTAACGTCGTATTCCTGCTGGTTGGGGGCGTGCTGGCGGACCGATATTCGCGCAGCCGGATAATGTAATCTCATCGCTGGTGGCGGCAGTATCTCAGGCGCTGGTGGCGTGGACGGTATTAGAGGGCGCTGCGACAGTCGCTAATCTCGCGCTGCTGGGCATGTTAAACGGCGCGGCGGCGGGCGTTGCATTAGCGGCTTCCTCTGCGCTGGTACCGCAGACGGTCCCGGCGCAGAGCCTGCGTCAAGCCAACGCCTTTATTCAGTTGGGTATTTACGGCGGCACCGTACTCGGCGCTTCGCTGGGCGGAATTCTTGTCAGCGCCGTCGGCCCCGGCTGGGGGCTGGCCATTGATGCCGCCGGCTTCGCGCTTGCCGCGCCGCTCTATTTCCTCATTCGGGTAACGTCATCCGGAATACGCGCATCATCCGGGAATATTCTTCAGGAATTACGCGAAGGGTGGAGCGAGTTTTCTGGCAGGGCGTGGGTATGGTCAATCGTTTTGCAATTTACCATTATCAATGCCGCCTTCAGCGGCGTAGTGATGATCCTCGGCCCGGTCATCGCCGGTGGCTCTTTCGGGCGCGCCCGGTGGGGAATCATTATCGCCGCGCAGAGCGTGGGCCTGATGGTCGGTTCATTCCTCGCCCTGCGCTGGCACCCGCGCCGCGATCTGTTTGTTGGCGTGATGCTCGCAGTCTTTTGCGCCGTGCCCACGTTTTTACTGAGCCAGTCAGCTTCGGCACCGTGGCTCATTGCGGCCTTTTTTATCGCCGGCGTCACCTTTGGCCTGTTTGGCGTGTCGTGGGCGCAGGCGTTACAAACGCATATTCCTGCGGAAAAGTTGGCCCGCGTCTATGCCTATGACGCCATAGGATCTTTTGTGGCTATTCCCTTTGGGGAGTTGATTGCCGGGCCGGCGGCGATACATTTCGGCAGCAGCGGTGTCCTCGCCGTTTCGGCAGCGGCAATCCTGCTTGCTACGCTCGGGGCTTCGCTCGTTCCGGCCACCCGAAGGCTGGATAGCGTCCCGCAAATGAAGTCAATCAAAATAGATGGTCACTGATGATTATAAGGTAAAGACAGATCATATTGACCAGGTAGGGATGATGTCGGCCGCAGGAGCGGATTTATTCAGCAACGTCTCTGATAAGGTTAAAGCAGAGATAACTCGAAGAATACCCTATACTTTCAGCCTGGTTCTGATTGTTTTTTGATTAAAAAAATAGTTCAATCCTTACTTTTCATGAATGTTAGGGAATTATGATGGTACGGAAACAGGAAGGGATACACAGACCGCTAACTTTTGGTGAGGTTGTACTGGCACGTACGGTCTATGGCAATCTTATAAATTACAGCAAAGTAGTTGTTCACTGTGATAGCTATCTACCATTTGGGCTACAATCATCCGATTATGGGATGACGCCAAACGGTGAATTATGGTTTCGCAGCAATCTCTATCGTGATGATTATTCTCTCGAGCGGGCATCATTAAAACATTTGTTCCTGCATGAAATGGCGCATGTTTGGCAGCATCAGCGCGGGATGTGGGTCAGGACCCGTGGACTCTTTAGCTGGGCTGTAGCATATCGGTATAAACTCGACAAATCACACTTAAGTGATTACGGAATGGAGCAGCAGGCTGCAATCATTGCTGACTATTGGTATTTAAAAACGCAAGGAATAAATGCTTTTTTTGCTTTCAGAGATAGATACTATATCGGGATTACCGATAAAACCACGTTATCAGCATTTAAACCCATTATAAAAAGTGCAGGACTACCATTATGAAAAAAAACATATTACTCGCAGTCACTTTTCTCCTTGCCGGTTGCCCTACCGCCCACAACGTAAATCTGTATTCTGCGCAATCAAAAATTATTAACAATAAAATATGCGTATTCGTTGATAAAACCAGCATGGTTAAAGATGAAAATATTTTAAAAGTTTCCCTATGGCAACGCGGTGGCAGTTATGTCTATGAAAAATCCTATGCAATAAATCCTGTTCCCTTAATTGCAGGCAAATGCATTCCAGATATCAGTAATTTTAATTTCGCGGCTGGCATAGAGTATAGCGCAATCGTCGATACCCCTTTGAATACCTACGAGTCACGCTTTAGCCTAGCACGGCAGAATGGGCGTTTAGTACTACATCCCATGGGAATGTAAAAAACAGCGGCCCAGCAATTAACGGGTTATCCGGCGAATACCGGCCTTCACCACGATGTCCAGAAACGCCAGCGACATTAGCTGCTGGAATATCGCGGCATTCTCCGTCATTCAGCAGCACTAACGGGTACATCCTTCCGTCGCCATGTGCCAGACTGACTCTGTTTCCACAAGCGTCAGCGTCCTGATAAAGAGGCCCAATGATCGCGCTATGCAAAACCTGCGGCACTTCTTATGAAGTACCCGGCTCTCATCCGCAACATTGCGATATATGCACCGATGAACGCCAGTATGTTCCCGCTTCCGGGCAGGAGTGGCTGGATGTTGACGCTCTGCACCGTTCGCACGCCAATAAGTGGCGGCAGCATGACGATGCCCTTCTCAGCCTCCGCACGGTACCTGATTTTGCCATCGATCAGCGGGCGTTTATCCTGCTCACGCCCGAGGGCAATATTCTGTGGGACTGCATTGCCAATCTCGATGACGCCACGAAAAAACTTATCACCGCGCTGGGCGGGCTGAAGGCTATCGCCATATCGCATCCCCACTACTACACCACCATGCAGGACTGGGCGGAAGCATTTAACGCACCGATTTATCTTCACGCCAGCGACCGCCGGTGGGTGATGCGCGACAGCCCGCACATCGCCTTTTGGGAAGGCGATACGCTGGCGCTGGCAAGCGATATTAAGATAATGCGCCTCGGCGGACATTTTGCCGGCGGCAGCATTCTGCACTGGGCGCGGGACGGCGGCATAGTGCTCTCCGGGGACATCGTGCAGGTCACGCCGGGCGCCGATGCGGTCTCCTTTATGTGGAGCTACCCCAACATGCTGCCGCTGCCGGCCAGCGCGGTCGCCGATATCACGCGCCGCCTGGGTGCGGTGACGTTCAACAGGCTGTACGGCGCGTTCGAAGGAAAAGATATTCTGCAAAATGCCGATGAGATCGTGCGGCGCTCGGGAGAGAAGTATATTGCCTGTCTCCGGTAAAACCGCTGCCATGCCGCCGGCGGCATGGCGGACATGCTCCCCCTCAGCACTCCACCCCGTTCACCGCCAGCCCGCATTTCGACGTCTCCTTATACTTATCCTGCATATCCTTGCCGGTCTCGCGCATGGTGCGGATCACTTTATCCAGGGAGACGAAGTGCTGGCCGTCGCCGCGCAGGGCCATCTGGGCGGCGTTGATCGCCTTGACGGCGGCGATGGCGTTGCGCTCGATGCAGGGCACCTGCACCAGGCCGCCGATCGGGTCGCAGGTGAGGCCGAGGTTGTGTTCGAGGGCGATTTCGGCGGCATTCTCAACCTGCTCCGGCGTGCCGCCCAGCACCTCGGTGAGTCCGGCGGCGGCCATCGCGCAGGCGGAGCCGACTTCGCCCTGGCAGCCGACTTCGGCCCCGGAGATGGAGGCGTTCTTTTTACACAGCGCGCCGACGGCGGCGGCGGCGAGCAGGAAGTCCACCACGTTCTCCTCTCCGGCGCCGGGCTGAAAGCGCATGTAGTACATCAGCACCGCGGGGACGATGCCCGCCGCGCCGTTGGTCGGCGCGGTGACCATCCGGCCGCCGGCGGCGTTCTCTTCGTTGACTGCCAGCGCGTAAAGGTTGATCCAGTCCATTGCCGACAGGGTTGAGCTGATGACGTTGGCGGCGGTGGCCCGCTGCAGGGAGCGGTGCAGCGTCGCCGCCCGGCGGCGGACGTTGAGACCGCCGGGGAGCACGCCCTCGTTGCGCAGGCCGCTGGCGATGCACGCCTGCATCACCTCCCAGATATGCGCCAGCCCGCGTCGGATCTCCGCCTCGCTGCGCCAGACCTTCTCGTTCTCCATCATCAGTTCGCTGATCCGCAGGCCGCGCTCGCGGCAGCGGGCCAGCAGCTCCCTGGCGCTGTTGAAGTCGTGGGGAACGTCGGCGGCGGCGAACGGCGAGTCGGCGGCGCTGGCCTCCTCTTCGTCGAGCACGAAGCCGCCGCCCACCGAATAATAAATCCGGGAGAACAGCAGCCGGTCCGCCGGGCCGAAGGCGCTCAGGCGCATGGCGTTGGGGTGATAAGCCAGCGCGTCGTCGCTGAAGGTTAAATCGCGGTTCCAGTCGAATTCGATATTGGCCCGCCACGGCAGGGTCAGGGAGGCGGTCTCGCACACCGCCCTGACGGCGGGATCGATGATCGCCGGATCGATGGTGTCCGGCGACTCGCCCATCAGCCCCAGCAGCACCGCCTTGTCGGTGCCGTGGCCGACGCCGGTGGCGCTCAGGGAGCCGAACAGCTCTATCGTCACCCGGCACAGGCTGGCCCGCCCGGCGTGGCCTTCGAGCGCCCGCGTGAAGCGCAGCGCCGCGCGCATCGGCCCGACGGTGTGCGAGCTGGAGGGACCAATCCCGACCTTAAACAAATCGAAAACGCTGATGCTCATGCTTCTCTCCCGGCGTGACGCCACCTGATGTCGCCGCATTATCGCGGCAGGCGGCGCGGCGGGGATGCCGGAGAGCGACGCCCGCATATGCCCTATCGACGCGCACGGAACAGGATGTCGCAAATGAGCATCGCTTCGGCGCAGGCGAACATTAAGCATTGCCCGGCTGTGGATATTATCGCCTGACATCAGGACCCCACTTTCGGCATTGAAGGAGTAGAGAGATGTTTGCAAAGAGCGATGATATCCAGAGCTTTGACGGTGAACTCTGGCAGGCAATCGAGGATGAGACCCGGCGTCAGGAAGACCACATCGAACTTATCGCCTCCGAGAACTACACCAGCCCGCGGGTGATGCAGGCTCAGGGCACCGCGCTCACCAATAAATATGCCGAAGGCTATCCCGGAAAGCGCTACTACGGCGGCTGCGAATACGTCGATGTGGTGGAGCGGCTGGCTATCGAGCGCGCCTGCGCCTTGTTCGGCGCCGATTACGCCAACGTCCAGCCGCACTCCGGATCGCAGGCCAATGCCGCCGTCTACATGGCGCTGTGCCAGCCGGGCGATACGGTGCTGGGCATGAGCCTGGCCCACGGCGGCCACCTGACCCACGGCGCCTCGGTCAGCTTCTCCGGCAAGATCTACCGCGCCGTGCAGTACGGCCTCAGCCGCGAAACCGGCGAGATTGATTACGACGAAGTGGAAGCCCTCGCCCTCGAACATAAACCCAGAATGATCGTCGCCGGCTTCTCCGCCTACTCGCGGGTGGTGGACTGGGCGCGCTTTCGCGCTATCGCCGATAGGGTCGGCGCGTATCTGTTTGTCGATATGGCCCACGTCGCCGGGCTGGTGGCGGCGGGCGTCTACGACTCTCCCCTGCCCTGGGCCGACGTGGTGACCACCACCACGCACAAAACCCTGCGCGGACCGCGCGGCGGGCTGATCCTCGCCAAAGCCAATCCTGAGCTGGAGAAAAAGCTCAATTCTGCGGTATTCCCGGGCGGCCAGGGCGGACCGCTGATGCACGTTATCGCCGCCAAGGCGGTGGCGTTTAAGGAGGCGATGCAGCCCGAATATGCCGCCTATCAGCAGCAGGTGGTGAAAAATGCCCGCGCGATGGCGGAGGTGTTTATCGAGCGCGGCTACGACGTGGTCTCCGGCGGCACCGACAACCATCTGTTCCTGCTGAGCCTGATCAAGCAGGGCCTGACCGGTAAGGCCGCCGACGCGGCGCTGGGCCGGGCCAATATCACCGTCAACAAAAATGCCGTTCCGGACGATCCGCAGTCGCCGTTCGTCACCTCCGGGCTGCGCATCGGTTCGCCGGTGGTGACCACCCGCGGCTTTGACGAGCTGAGCTGCCGCCGGCTGGCGGGCTGGATCGCCGATATTCTCGACGTGCTGAACGACGAGGCTCAGCGTGAAAAAACCATCGCCGACGTGAAGCAGCAGGTACTCGGCCTGTGTGCCGACTATCCGGCCTACCGCTAGAGGAGCAGAGAGCATGCAACGATATTCCGGGTTTGGCCTGCTGAAGCACAGCCTCAGCTTTCACGAAAACTGGCAGCGGGTGTGGCGCAATCCGACGCCGAAAAAGCGCTACGACGTGATTATCATCGGCGGCGGCGGCCACGGTCTCTCCACCGCCTACTATCTGGCGAAGGAGCACGGCGTCACCAATATTGCGGTGCTGGAAAAGGGCCACCTCGGCGGCGGCAATATCTGCCGCAATACCACCATCGTACGCTCCAATTACCTGTGGGACGAATCGGCGGCGCTGTACGAGCACTCGATGAAGCTGTGGGAGGGCCTGTCGCAGGATCTCAACTACAACCAGATGTTCTCCCAGCGCGGGGTATACCACACCTGCCACACGCTGCAGGATCTGCGCACCAACGAGCGGCTGGTGCACGCCAACCGCCTGCAGGGCGTCGATAACGAGATGGTCTACGGCGACCAGCTGCAAAAAGAGATCCCCGCCCTCGACTGCTCGCCGGACGCGCGCTATCCGATCCTCGGCGCCTCGGTGCAGCGCCGGGGCGGCAACGCCCGCCACGACGCGGTGGCCTGGGGCTACGCCCGGGCGGCGGATGCGCTGGGCGTCGATCTTATCCAGAACTGCGAAGTGATCGGCATGGAGATTAACGACGGCAAGATAACCGGCGTGAAAACCCGCGCCCACGGCACCATTAAAGCCGACCGCGTCGGCTGCGTGACGGCGGGCAACTCCGGGGTGATGGCGAAGATGGCGGGCTTCGAGCTGCCGCTGGAGTCCCATCCGCTGCAGGCGCTGGTCTCGGAGCCTATCAAGCCGTTCCTCGATACGGTGGTGATGTCCAACCACGTTCACGGCTACATGAGCCAGTCCGACAAAGGCGATCTGGTGATCGGCGCCGGGATCGACGGCTGGGTCGGCTACGGCCAGCGCGGCTCCTACAGCATTATTGAGCACACCATTCAGGCCATCGTCGAGCTGTTCCCCTGCACCAGCCGGGTGCGGATGAACCGCCAGTGGGGCGGCATCGTCGATACCTGTCCGGACGCCAGCCCAATTATCTCCGCCACGCCGGTGAAAAACCTGTTCTTCAACTGCGGCTGGGGCACCGGCGGTTTTAAGGGCACGCCGGGCTCGGGCAACGTGTTTGCCCACATGCTGGCCCACGGCAGGGCGCACCCGCTCGCCGAGCCGTTCACGATGAACCGCTTCTACACCGGAGCGCTGGTGGATGAACACGGCGCCGCGGGCGTCGCACACTGAGGAGTTACCGCATGCTGCATATCTACTGTCCTCACTGCGGCGAGTTTCGCGAGGAGGAGGAGTTTCACGTCAAGGGCCAGGCGCACATCGCCCGCCCGCTCGACCCGGATGCCTGCACCGACGAAGAGTGGGGCGAGTATCTCTACTTTCGCAAAAACCCGCGCGGGAAACACCACGAACTGTGGGTTCACAGCGCGGGCTGCCGCAAGTTCTTTAACGTTACCCGCGATACTCAGACCTATGAGATAGAAGAGGTTTACCTCATCGGCGAGCTGCCGCAGCAGGCGCTGCAAGGAGCGGAGAAATGAGCCAGAAAAATCGCCTCGCGTCAGGCGGCAGAATCGACCGCAGCAAACCGCTGACCTTCAGCTGGAACGGCCGCCAGTATAGCGGCTATCAGGGCGATACCCTCGCCTCCGCCCTGCTGGCCAACGGCGTGGATATCGTCGGGCGCAGCTTTAAGTACAGCCGCCCGCGCGGCATCGTAGCCGCCGGCGCCGAAGAGCCGAACGCCATCGTACAGCTGGGGGCGAGCGAAGCCACCCAGGTGCCGAACGTCCGCGCCACCCAGCAGCCGCTGTACGACGGGCTGGTGGCCTCGGCGACCAACGGCTGGCCGAACGTTGAATCGGATCTAATGGGGCTGGTGGGCCGCGTCGGCGGCAAGCTGATGCCGCCGGGCTTCTACTACAAAACCTTTATGTACCCGCCTTCGCTGTGGCCGACCTACGAGAAGTACATCCGCCGGGCGGCGGGTCTGGGCCGGGCGCCGCAGGAAAAAGATCCCGATACCTATGACAGTATGAACCAGCACTGCGACGTGCTGGTGGTCGGCGGCGGCCCCGCCGGGCTGATGGCCGCCCTTACCGCCGGGCGCAGCGGCGCCCGGGTGATCCTCGCCGATGAGCAGAGCGAGTTCGGCGGCCACCTGCTCGCCAGCCGGGAAACCATTGACGGCAAACCGGCCGCAGAGTGGATTGCCCAGACCCTGGCCGAGCTTGCCGCGATGCCGGAGGTAACGCTGCTGGCGCGCGCCACGGTCAACGGCTATCACGATCACAACTTCCTGACCATTAACGAGGACCGGGCCGACTACAAAGGCGGCGGCGGCAGGCCCGGCGAGGTGCGCCAGCGCATGCACCGGGTGCGCGCCCGCTGGGTGGTGCTGGCCACCGGCGCCCAGGAGCGGCCGCTGGTGTTCAGCCACAACGACGTACCGGGCTGCATGGTGGCCTCGGCGGTGTCCACCTACATCAATCGCTACGGCGTGCTTCCCGGCCAGCAGCTGGTGCTGATGACCACCAACGACGGCGCCTATCAGACGGCGCTGGACTGGGAAGAGGCCGGCGGCAGCGTGGTGGCTATCGTTGATACCCGCCCCAACCCGCAGGGCGACCTGATTGACGCCGTCCACGCCCGCCGCATCCGGGTCATCACCGGCAGCGGCGTGATCGACGTGCAGGGCAAGAAGCGCGTCAGCGGCGTCAGCATCGCCGCCCTTGCCCCCGGCGCCGACGCGCTGACCGGACCAGTGACCACCCTGCGCTGCGATACCGTTGCCAGCTCCGGCGGCTGGAGCCCGGTGGTGCATCTCTCCTGCCATACCGGCAGCCGCCCGACCTGGGACGTGAAGGCGATTGGCTTCGTCCCCGGCCCGACCCGCCAGCGGCAGATCACCGCCGGGGGCATTAACGCCACCTATCCGCTGGCGCAGGTGCTGCTGGAGGGCATCAACGCCGGGCAGGAGGCGGTGGCGAAGCTGGGCCTGAAGCCGGTTGAAGTGGTAATGCCGCAGGTCAGCAGCCGCCGGGAAGGCAAGGCGATGGCGCTGTTTTACATCCCGCACAGCCGGCCGCTGACCCGGGCGCCGATGCAGTTTGTCGACTACCAGAATGACGTGACGGCGGCGGGCATCGCGCTGGCGGCGCGGGAGGGCTTCGAGGCCATCGAGCACATCAAGCGCTACACCGCGATGGGCTTCGGTACCGACCAGGGCAAGCTTGGCAACATCAACGGCATGGCCATCGCCGCCAAGGTGCTGGGAAAAAGCATTCCCGATACCGGCACCACGGTGTTCCGCCCCAACTATACGCCGGTGGCGTTCGGCGCCATCGCCGGGCGGCACTGCGGGGCGCTGTTTGAGCCGAAGCGCTTTACGGCGATGCACGCCTGGCACGTTAAGCGCGGGGCAAAGTTCGAAGACGTCGGGCAGTGGAAGCGCCCCTGGTACTACCCGCAGCCGGGGGAGACCATGCAGCAGGCGCTGGATCGCGAATGTAAAGCCGCGCGCAGCGGCGTGGCCGTTCTCGACGCCTCAACGCTGGGCAAAATCGATATTCAGGGCAAGGACGCCCGCGAGTTTCTCAGCCGGGTCTACACCAACGCCTGGGCGAAACTCGGGGTCGGCAAGTGCCGCTACGGCGTGATGTGCGGCGAGAGCGGGATGGTGTTCGACGACGGGGTGACCTCCTGTCTGGCCGAAAACCACTTTCTGATGACCACTACCAGCGGCGGCGCGGCCCACGTGCTGGAGTGGCTGGAGATTTACCACCAGACCGAGTGGCCGGAGCTGGAGGTGTACTTTACCAGCGTCACCGACCACTGGGCCACCATGACCCTCTCCGGGCCGGAGAGCCGTAAGCTGCTGGCAGAGCTGTGCGACGATATCGACCTCGATAAGGAGAACTTCAAGTTTATGGACTGGCGGGAAGGCACCGTCGCCGGCGTGCCGGCCCGGGTGTTCCGCATCTCGTTTACCGGCGAGCTGTCGTTTGAAATTAACGTTCAGGCCAACTACGGCCTTTACGTCTGGGAGAAGCTTTTTGAGAAGGGCGCGCGCTACAACCTGACGCCTTACGGCACCGAGACCATGCACATTCTGCGCGCCGAGAAGGGTTTTATCATTACCGGCCAGGATACCGACGGTTCGGTGACGCCCTTTGACCTCGGCATGGGCTGGGCGGTGGCCAACAGCAAGCCGTTCAGCTACATCGGCAAGCGCGGTATGGCGCGGGAGGACTGCGTGCGCGGCCAGCGCAAGCAGCTGGTGGGCCTGAAAACCCGCGATCCAAAAACCGTGCTGCCGGAGGGCGCCCAGGCCGTGGCCGATCCTAAACAGCCGCTGCCGATGGATCTGCTGGGACACATCAGCTCCAGCTACTGGAGCGCTAACCTCAACCGCAGCATTGCGATGGGCTTTATCAAGGGCGGCCTTGAGCGGATGGGAGAGACGGTTTACTACCCGCTGCCCGACGGCCGGGTGATTGAAGCCGAGATCTGCAGCCCGGTCTTTTTCGATCCAAAAGGAGAGCGCCAGAATGTCTGAAACCGTAATTCCGGAAACCCGGGTGCATAAAGCGCCAGACGGCGGCGCGATCGTTATGAACCAGCTGCCCGCCGGCGGCGCCCGTGCCGAATCGCCGCTGCACCATGCGGATCTGGCCAGGCTGGCGGCGGATGCGCCGGCCACTGGCGGCGTGACGCTGCGCGAACTGGCCCTGCGCGGCCACCTGATCCTGCGCGGCGACCGCGGCAACGCCGCCTTTACCGCCGCCTGCGCCAGGGTGCTGGGGATCGGGCTGCCGCTGCAGCCGCTGACCTCGGCGGAAAAGGGCGATATTGCCGCCCGCTGGCTCAGCCCCGACGAATGGCTGGTCACCGTGCCTTACGAACAGGCGTTTGCCCTGGAAAAGGCGCTACGCGCCGACGCCGCCGGGCACTTCTCGGTGGTCAACGTCAGCGGCGGCCAGACCATCCTGATGCTCTCCGGCCCGCGCGCGGTGGACGTGCTGAAAAAGAGCACGCCGCTCGACCTGCACCCCCGCGAATTTCCGGTAGGCAAGGTGGCCGGCTCCATCTTCGCCAAGAGCAGCGTTCTTCTGCGCCGCACCGGCGACGAGAGCTGGGAGCTGGTGGTGCGCCGCAGCTTCGCCGACTACCTCTGGCTGTGGCTGCAGGACGCCAGCCGCGAGTACGGGCTTATCGTCAGCCAGTAGCCTTATCCGGCGCGCCGCGCGCGCCCTTATCTGGAGATGCCTATGAGCACCCTGCCCGACGCCTGGATTTTTACCGCGAGCTGCCCCAGCAGGCTGGGAACCGTGGATGTTGTAACGCGCTTTATGGCCGAATCCGGCCACTACGTGAATGAGATCCACTCCTTTGACGACCGGGTCAGCAAACGCTTTTTTATCCGCATCGCCTTTCAGGCGGCAGCGGAGTTTAGCCGCGAGGGCTTCAGCGACCGCTTCACGCCCCGCGTCGCCCCGTTTGAGATGCAGTGGCAGTTGACGCCCCCCGGCCACCGCGACCGCGTCGCCATTCTGGTGTCAAAATTTGACCACTGCCTGAACGACCTGCTCTACCGCCACCGCACCGGCCAGCTCAGCATCGACGTGCCGCTGATTATCTCCAACCATCCGGACCTGCAGCCGCTCGCCGAGTGGCACAATATTCCCTGGTACCACCTGCCGGTGAATGCGCAAAACCGGCCGCAGCAGGAGGCGGAGATCCTCGCCCTGATGGAGCAATACCGCATCGACCTGGTGGTGCTCGCCCGCTACATGCAGGTGCTGTCGCCGGCGATGTGCCAGCGGCTCGATGGCCGGGCGATTAATATTCATCACTCCCTGCTGCCGGGCTTCAAGGGCGCGAAGCCCTACCATCAGGCCTGGGAGAAAGGGGTTAAGATGGTCGGCGCCACGGCACACTACGTGAATAACGACCTCGATGAAGGACCGATCATCGCCCAGGGCATTCAGAGCGTCGATCACGCGCTCTACCCGCAGGACCTGATTAGCCGCGGGCAGGATATTGAACGCATCACGCTTTTCAACGCCGTGCGCTACCACGTCGAGAAGCGCGTTTTCCTTAACGGCAGCCGCACGGTCGTACTGGGTTAATCATTTACCGCCTCGGGTTTGATATTGACCGCAAAGCCTTCGCGATTTCCGGGCGGTGGGGATTGCCTTTGTATCTTCACAGGCGGGCTGCCGCTGCGGCTCTTCACCGTGCTCAATACCCCGCCGCTGGCGAAAGTGACCTGTACTGTGCCATCGTGCTGGTGGTCGCCTCTGCGGCGCGAGTGAAGGGGCCTGATTTTCGCCGCAGGATATCCCGCATTTACCCATTGTTCACACAACCCACGGTTTCCCCAGAAATACCCGCAAAATTGGTACTTTTCCTGGCTTTTAACTGCAGTGATGTCGATACAATGGCAAAGAGAGAACTGGTTATACCAGTCAGATGGTGCGCCCTGCAGGATTCGAACCTGCGACCCACGGCTTAGAAGGCCGTTGCTCTATCCAACTGAGCTAAGGGCGCATTGAGAGGAAAACTTCGCAATGCGAAACGCGTGGAATTATACGGTCAACGTATTGTGAGTCAATGGATTTTACCCCGTATGGCGCGCCGCGGGCAGGGAAGATGATTTTATGTACCAGAAATGATTGAAAGATGCACTCCCCCTCATCTCCCGTCCAGATACGAAAAATCCCGCAGTGATTTAAGCCGCAGCCGATACCTCTGAATTCAGGCGAGCGGAAGAATATCCCGGTGCAGTCACAATAAAGACAGTAAGGCCTGAATAAAAAGCAGGCGGTTAACGCTTCCAGTATGCTGTTAATTTACAAGAGAAAAATAAAACATTACTGCACTATCCAGAAAAAAAGTAATGCGCGTCGTGCTGCGCAGGGAAAGGAGAAGACGCAATCTCCGGGCGTTACAGAGCAATCCGCCCCCCTTTCCTCAGAACGTGCTGATAGAGCATAGCGATTTGCCTGAGCCAGGCGCCAGGACACCCGAGCTTCGCGTCGTCGTTACCGGAGATCGTTTTCTGGCTGAAGGCATAGCGCAAAGCCCTGCTCCGCTCTGCTATTATCCCATCTATGGCGATCCGGAGGAGGCTTTTTTGGCGCTTGAGGAAGGTAACAGTAGCGGGGCAATTATCGATCTCGAGGGCTGGGCAATTCCCGTCATTGACCTTCTCGACAGAGTGAGAACATTACGACTGCGGCGCCCCGATCTGCAGCTTGCATTTCTTGCCTCTGAAGAGGCGAGCGACATGGAAACCTTTGTTCAGGCCGCCTGTTCGGCCATTGTCATCAATAAGCGGCAAAAGATACGTAAAATAGTGGGCCTGATGCAGTCAACATTTACCCGGGCCGAGACACAAGAGCGCGTATTGAGCCAAAAGCAGTGGAAAATTCTACTCCTGATGGCGCAGGGTTTCTCTCTACGTGCAATAGCGCGGCAGCTGCAGCTACCTTACCATCGCATAATTTATAGCATGGGGCGCATCCAGACCCTGCTGAAGCTAAATTGCCGCCAGCAGCTGATACGCCTGCTGCTGAAGCTCAGCGACAAGCATTGTTGAAAGATCGGGATTAGTTAAGCAATGTCCTAAAATAATAAGAAATTACTTAATGTTTAGTTAAATTATTGTTAATAGTTAACCATTATTTAACAATTATAACTATTCCTGGAAGATTACCCCCGCAGTTACAGGGACTACATAAGATGGTGAATAAAGTGAAAATAACAACATTACTGTTTGTGTTGACCCGGTGTCCCCCGCCTCTGTGTCGTCTATTTAATAAACAGAAGCGCGACGACCGCGCCGGGCTGCAATCGTTTACCTTCTTATATTCTGGCCCTGTGTCACATCCGGATGGTCAATAAAAGCAATAAATACAATAAGATATTTCTTCATCGTACCATCATCACATCATTTCAGGTGTCAATACGGCGGTTAAATAATTTCGAAATAAAATTAACAAAAAATCAACATCCAGTGGGTTGTTTTGTTTTTGCCGACACCAGGAATCGTTCCCGTTACCAAATCTGAAATTCGCAGAAAAACCCACCAAAAGAAAATTCCTAATTAATTTTTATTAGCACATCATAATAAGTAAAGTGCTTTATCATTTTCTACGACTTTTCCAGAAAAAGTTAAGCGGTATAATCGCTGGGCTGGAAGAATAAGAAAAAAGTACCAGGACTAGTCGTCGAATAAATGTATTCACTAATACCTTTACTTCTGTGCTTAATAACAAGGGAATGATCACTATGACAGAAACACCAATATCAAAAACATCCATGATAGCACCCCACTCTCTGACAACTGGCTAATACTCCAGGCGCGCTTCCGTTTCTGGCACTTTATGTACAGAGGAATAAAAACCGCTAACAATATGATCTAACATCATAGACAATTTTGCTGATATTGGTTCCTGCAAGAACTCAGCACAACAGCACCTATATCCGAGGGACAGAAAATGAAACCGGCATCCGTTATTATTATGGACGAACAGCCTATCGTCAGAATGTCGATAGAAGTTTTGCTGAAAGCAAATAGCAACATCCAGGTAGTGCTAAAATCAGACAATGGCAGAGAGCTTATTGACTATATAAAAAAGCAGCCCGTTGACCTGGTGATTCTCGATGTGGAACTGCCCGGCACTGATGGCTTTTCTTTGCTTAAAAGAATCAATGAGTTAAGCCCAACCACTCGGGTTCTTTTTCTTTCATCAAGATCCGAAAGCTTTTACGCCGGGCGAGCGCTGCGGGCCGGAGCTAATGGTTTTATCAGTAAGCGGAAGGACCACAATGATATCATTCGGGCAGTAGAGATGTTGCTGGCCGGTTATTCATTTTTTCCCTCGGAAACGCTTAATCTCCTGAGCCACCACTCTCCAAGGCGGGGAGAAATAAATGAACTGCCATTATCTAATCGTGAGGTAACGGTACTTCGTTATCTCGCCAATGGCTTAACGAATAAGGAAATCGCCGAGCAGCTGTTGTTAAGTAACAAAACAATTAGCGCCCACAAATCCAATATTTTCTCTAAGCTGGGGGTACATACTATTGTTGAATTGATTGATTATGCAAAAGCCCACGAGCTGCTGTGAATAAATAAGCATTTAACGGTGTCTCGCCTGCCTGCTGCAGGCGACGCCAGGATCATACTTAATTATAAACAAGCTCCCACGTTGCCCAGCTGGTAATAGGGCCGCTGGTGGCGCGTAACGGCGTTGCGGTCACGTAACCAATATAGTAAGTATAGATACCACCATTGACAGCTTTATCACGTAAATAGACCTGATTCTGCTGCAGATCGCCCGGCACAATTTTATTATCCTTACTCAGTGTGTTGTTATTATTAGTGGCAAGGGCCAGATAAATATGCTGAGCGCCGTCTGGCAGCGTATTGGCCAGATACCCCGCATTTTCATTATTGACATCGTTAACCACAAAACCATCCACCCAGCGAACGCTGACCCGCCGCACCTGATCCTGGTCTGCCGGAACGTTGCCGCCGTGGCGCAGCTGGCAGTTGGACAGCTCAAGGGTGAACGGTTTTGGCTTCAGATAAGCTCCGGCACCGCTGTCGTGCACCTCCGCCAGGCTGACGGGGGGGAGCCAGACGCTGCCGCTGCCGGCATTGTGCGCGCCGTTAAGCGACACGCTGCAGGAGATATCCGTCACCCGCCCGGAAAAATCCACGCGGCCGCGGTCGTAGTTGGTTTCAAAGGCCTGCGCCTGCGCGGCCGAGAGGGCTACGCAGAGCGAGGTCGCGCGAATAAAGTCAGAGATAATGCCGTGCATCCCGCCTCCCGGATTAGTCATAGGTCAGGTTAAAGATCATATGCGATTCCACTTCACCTGCGCTGATGGTGGGGGCGTATTGATAAAAGCGGGCGCGCAGCGGGATATCGATATAGCGTATCTCCTGGTTGTTGAGCCTGGCGACGTTGTACTTTTTGTTAAATTCCAGCGGCGTCCCCTCTTTCAGTACCTGAACACCGACGCCTTCCGCTTTGCTGCTGCCGGTTTTCTCGTTCATCAACGCGCCCGTATTAGCGGAAGTGCCAGTCGCCAGCGTGCCGGAGAAGGAGGTTTCAATGTTGGCATAGCCGCTATCGTTAAGGCCACCGCTGCACTGCAGCTGGATGCTGAAGTCTTTGCCGCCCGCCGTCGAACCGACGCCTGTGAGATCGCTGCGCCGGATGCTGCCGACGTCGACGTTCATATTCTTACCCCCGACGACGGTGCAGGAGGGAGAGACGATGGTGATGGCGTTGGCGCTAAGGAATGTGGTCAAAATGGGGTTGCCGCGACCATACTCCCAGTCATAGGAAGTATACTGACCCGCAGCAAGCGTACCGCTGCCGGTTAATGCCGCGGTTTTAATCACCTCCAGCGTGAAGCGGGAGCCTTCAAGGGTATAATTTGTGGTCTGCCATTCCGGCACTTGCGGTGTGTACGAGCCGGGATAGACGATATTGACGGAATTACCGCCCCGGCTGAATCGCAGGCCAATCCCCGGAACGTTAGTGGAATAGATTTTATTGCCAAGATCGCTAACCCCGGGGGCAACAATATCCGCCTTAAAGGTGTTCCTTCCGGTACAGGTATAAAAAAAGTTGTTGTTCCCGCCCGACGACGGCATTGTCCAGCTTTGCTGGGCAATAACGGCCCCCACGGCGAGGTTGGGATCGACAACCACCCTGCCCATCGCCATATCCAGGCGAACGGTCGCCGCCCTCCCCCGCGTACAATCCGCCCAGGCACTCGCCGCCCCCATCATCAGCACCGCGCCGAGGATCAGTTTTTTACTTATCGACATACTGCTTCCTTACTGTTTGAGGCATTGAGGTCAACGGCGCACTGCCCGCCGCTCCACTTGACGATGGCGCGCTTTGCCTCCGCGCTGCTGATGAACATCATGCTGCCCTGGCCGACAACGCCAATCTCCTTCCCGGCAGGATCGTAGATAGTGGCCGCAAACGGCAGCGGTTCGCCGCCGGGCTGGCGCGCCAGCAGGGTAATATTGTTTTGCACTTCGGTGGCGAAGGTGACTTTCACTACGCTGCCCTCCCACGGCACCACCTGTGCCATCGTGCGGTCAAAGGCGATATCGTCCTGGCTGCCTTTCGGATCTATTTCCACCGAATTAATGCGGTACGGGCGCAGGTACGGCAGGATGGCGTAGCCGTTGCTGTCCACCCGGGTGCCCGGCGAGCCGGGCAACATCGCGCCCTTCGCGTTTTTGGCCTCAATCAGCGCCATGGTGGTGCCGGTTTCCGGCGACAGCACCACGCCGCCGCTGTGGGCTATCAGCGTACCGCTGCCGCCGATACCGCTCTGGCGGTAACCCGAGCCCTGGCTGTAGCTGCCGTTAAGCGTGGTCCACGGCGTACGGTAGCTGCCGTTCAGCGCCACGTCGTGCTTGCCGCCGGGGGTCGTGGTGGTAGAAACGCCGTAGTTGAGATTGTTTTCATTATCCAGCGAGCCGTTGATGCCAATCTGCGAGCTGGAGAAGTGCGAGTTATTAAAGGCCGTGTTCGACGTCAGGTTGGCCGTGCGGTTTTCGCCAAACCACAGCGGATAGCTGAAGTTAAACGATATCCGGTCGTCCTTGCTGTGGCCGGAGCTGTCTGGCGTATAGACGCGCTGGGCGCTCATTGACCAGGAGAGGCGGCCAAATGAATTGTTGTAGCTCAGCTGGTACTGCTTCTCGGTGCCGGAGCGGTTCCAGTAGTCGGAAACCCGCCCGCTGAGGTAGAAGCCCCCCCAGCCCTCCGGCAGGTTCTGGTTAACGGTGAAAGTCATGCCGTTTTTCTGCCGCCACAGCACATAGTTATTGCGGCTGTTACGCTCCTGGTCGACCGCATACAGCGCATCGTTGAGGTTGTAGTAGCCCTTGGTTGAATAGCGATAGGCCGCCAGTACGATGCTGGTCTGGGTTTCAACAAACATCCGGTTAAAGGTGGCGCGATAGCTCTGACCGTTCTCGTCAAGCGAACCGCTCTTCAGCCGGGAGTGGGTAACGTCGAAGGAGAGCGCCCCGATACCGGTATTCATCCCGGTACCCAGCAGGAATGCCTGATAGTCGTTAAACCCGGTCACGCCGGTATAGCCGGTAAACATATTGCTCAGACCGTGCTGCCAGGTGGCCTGATAGAGCGTCGGCTTGTGGCGCAGGGAGTCATCGTCCACTTTACCGGCCGAGATCGCGTAACGCGTCATGCCGGGCCGCACCAGCTGGGCAACCGAGGCATAGGGCACGCTGAAGACATTTACCGTACCGTCCGCCTCTTTTACCGACACATCGAGATCGCTGCCGTAGCCGGAAGGGTAAACGTCCTGCAGGGTGAAGGGACCCGGCGGAACCGTAGTCTGATAGATAATATTGTTGCCCTGGCGCACCGTCACCAGGGCGTTACTCTGGGCGACGCCGCGAATTTCCGGGGCGTAGGAGCGCATCCCGTCCGGGAACATGTTGTCATCCGTCGCCAGATTCACGCCGCGCACGCCGATGGTGTCGAAGAACTCGCCGCTGGTGAACAGCTGGCCGCCGGTAAAAATAGAGTTCATCGCCGGGATCGGCCGCTGCAGATAGGTCTGGTTGCTGTGCCAGTGGGCGCCGCCCTGCTGCTCCTGCCAGTTAAGGTTACCGATGTGCTTGAGCAGCCAGCCGTTCCACGACAGACCACCGTTAAGACCGAGGTAGGCGCTGTTGTTATCCGATCCCTGCCCTGACGTATGGTTGTTCCAGGCGTTCGCCATCCAGCCCAGATTGAGCGCCGCAATGCCCTTGTCCCAGAATTCCGGGCTGACGTAGTTTTTCAGGCGCTGATCTTCATAGATCTGCGGTACCGAGATCTCAAGGCGCAGGGAGGACTGAATCAGGTTATCCTGCACATTCTCTTCGCTGCGCCACGCCTTGAGCGGCCCGCAGTAGCCCTCCTTCTCGCTGAGCTGGCGGTTGAGCTTCTCTGCGGCAATGCCATACTGGGCCAGCATCGCTTTGGTGTAGCAGATACCGAGCTTACCGTCCGGCTGGCGCCTGACGTTCAGATCATAGCGACCTTTCCATTCGCCGTTGGTATAAACATCCAGCGAGTAAACGCCCTCACTGATAGCGCTGGTCGTAAAGCGGGAAAGATCGACCCTCTCACGGCTGCCAACGATAAAGCCATCGTTAAATTTATATTCGCCAGCCGAAGTTTCCTGTCCGTTGGAATATGGCGGAAAACAGCAGAGCGCGACGGCAATCGCGGTGCTTAATCTGCCGGTGCAGAAGACGCCCTGCTTCATCATCTTGTCCCTTATTTAACGCTGATTTTAGCCGCAACTTCGGCACCGTAGTCATTGATATTGCTTACGTTCAGGGTTTCACCCCGGTTTACCGCCGCCGAGAGCGGGATCATCAGCGAGGACTGCGGCGCAATCATCACCGTCTTGCTATTCAGCGCAGCATCGTTATTGCGCGTAATGCGGCTGACGGTGATATAAAACGGCGTGGGATTATTTATCGATAACTTGCTGCCGCTGGCGGAGAGCTGCAGTTTTTCCACCGCCGTATCGCGGTTGCCAAGCCCCGTGGGGCGATAGATAAATTTAAAGCGTGAGCGAATAGCCAGCTGTAGGACGTTTTGTCCCTCATTCTTCTGGCTGGCGACCACGGGCGGGATCTCAAGGATATTCAGCCACCACAGCGTCTCTTTATCCTTCGCAAGCCCCGCCGCACTGCCGAGCTTAATACGTAGCGTCTGGCCGCTTTTCGCATCCACCCGTGAAATCGGCGGGGTAATGATAAAAGGCGTCGTAATCGTATCGGGGGTGGCATCCGGATTACCGTTGTCGAGCCAGGCCTGAGCCAGCGCTGGCCGGTCCGCGGTATTATTGAGCTGGACCGTTATTTCTTTTTCGTTGCCTGGATAAATAAAGCGCGTGCCATTGACGATAATATTGTTGGCACTGGCGGTGAAGCTGAAAAGAGCACATAACAAAAAGGTAATACGCTTCATGCTAACCTCAAAAAATATTATATAACGGCAATTATTAATTTATTATTTTTAGCTGCTCCTGATGGAGCAGCTTTTTTACAGACAGGAATTACTGGTAGGTAATTTCGTAAGTCGCGTAGCTGTTGACCACGCCGGTGGTCACCGTATCCGGGGTGCTTGAGGCATAGCCTACGTAGTAGGTAAAACGGGCGCCATCGGCCACCGCGCTCTGATCGCCCGTGGCTTTCGGCTGGGTGCTGTCACCGGGGATGATTTTGTTGCTCAGCGAGGTTGCGTTATCGGTAGAGAGAACCAGCTGGATATTCTGCGCACCGGCAGATTCGGTGTTTGCCAGATAGCCCTGTTGCTTGCTGCTCGCCCCGGCCAGCAGGTTACCACCGGTCCAGTTCACGCCCAGTTTACTGACATCATCAAGTTTCGTACCCGCAGCGGCCTGGCAGTTAGAAACGTCAATGGTAAATGATTTCGGCTTCAGGTAGGTGTCTGCCGCCGCTGCTTTAACTTCTGTTAACGTTACAGGGGAGAGATAGACGTTTGCATCGCTGCCCTGACCGTTAACGGAAATGGTGCAGGAAACATCGGTGACTTTACCGAAGAAATTAACCTGACCACCGCCTACATTGGTATCCGCTGCGTGAGCTGCAGACATACCTGATAATAAAGCGGCGACGGCTGCAGAGAGAATAACCTTTTGCATTTCTATTTCCTTATTACAGTGAATTAATTTTTAATGCATCGACTCGTTGATTTGCGAACAGCCAATGGAGCCAGATAAAGTGATTTATCTGACGGTCTAAGGAAATTCGACAGTTCGCGTTATGACATCTATTACTGAACGGAAATAACTCCCCGCAACAGCCAGCGTAAATTAGCTAAAAATGCGCATCCTCACCACGTACGAAGTCTGCCGCTTCGCTCAGGGTCGCCTTAAACCGACCTAAGAAAAATCCGAGCAAAATTTAATCAACCGGGCGCCATCATTACCTGTAAAAGACGCGCGGGGCCTGCGCGCCACATGCCGTGCGGGCATAAAAAAGCAAACGGTGACTGACATCACGCTTCGCTTCTGCGAGAATATGCGCACTCCCCCTTTCGCAAGTAACAGACGGAATTCTCTCTCTGATGGCAGCAAAGATTATTGACGGTAAAACGATTGCGCAGCAGGTGCGCTCTGAGGTCGCTGAAAAAGTGAAGGCCCGCGTTGCGGCCGGTTTTCGCGCTCCGGGGCTGGCCGTGGTGCTGGTAGGCAACAACCCGGCATCGCAGATCTATGTCGGCAGCAAACGCAAGGCATGTGAAGAGGTGGGCTTTGTTTCGCGCTCCTACGATCTGCCGGAAACCACCAGCGAAGCCGAGCTGCTGGCGCTGATTGATACCCTGAACGCCGACGGGAAGATTGACGGGATCCTGGTCCAGCTCCCGCTGCCGGCGGGTATCGACAATGTGAAGGTGCTGGAGCGCATTGCGCCGGATAAAGACGTGGACGGCTTTCACCCCTACAACGTTGGCCGCCTGTGCCAGCGCGCGCCGCGCCTGCGCCCCTGCACGCCGCGCGGTATCGTGACGCTGCTTGAGCGCTACAACATTGATACCTACGGGCTGAATGCGGTGATTATCGGCGCCTCTAATATCGTTGGTCGTCCGATGAGCATGGAGCTTCTGCTGGCAGGCTGCACCACCACCGTGACCCATCGCTTTACTAAAAATCTGCGCCATCACGTCGAGAACGCCGATCTGCTGGTGGTAGCCGTCGGCAAGCCGGGCTTTATTCCGGGCGAGTGGATCAAAGAGGGCGCGATCGTGGTCGATGTCGGCATCAACCGGCTGGAGAGCGGCAAAGTGGTTGGCGACGTCATCTTTGACGATGCCGCCGCCCGCGCGTCTTATATTACCCCGGTACCGGGCGGCGTCGGTCCGATGACCGTTGCTACCCTTATCCAGAACACGCTGCAGGCGTGCGAAGAGTACCACGACGTTAAGGACGTATAAGCATGGCCACTTTTTCACTTGGCAAACATCCGCACGTTGAGTTGTGCGATCTCCTCAAGCTTGAGGGCTGGAGCGAAAGCGGCGCCCAGGCCAAACTCGCCATCGCCGATGGCCTGGTGAGCGTTGATGGCGCAGTGGAAACCCGCAAGCGCTGCAAAATCGTCGCCGGCCAGACGGTGAGCTTTGCAGGACAGAGCGTGACCGTTACTGCCTGATTACCTGCCTCCGCGGGCCGGACTTCTGTCCGGCCCCAAAACTCAGATTTACCCCGCAGAAATTTTCGCCGCTTCGTTTATGCTTATCCCCTTTATTCAGGGATGAAAACGTATGCCAACCGTTATCACTCACGCCGCCGTGCCGATTTGTCTCGGCCTGGGCCTCGGCACCCGCGCTATTCCTCCCCGCCTGCTGCTCGCGGGCATCGCGCTGGCCATGCTGCCCGACGCCGACGTGCTGGCATTTAAGTTCGGCGTGGCCTACGGCAACGCCTTCGGCCACCGGGGCTTTACCCACTCGCTGCTGTTCGCATTTCTGGTGCCGCTTATCTGCGTCTATTTCGGCCGACGATGGTTTAAGACCGGGCTGGTACGCTGCTGGCTGTTTCTTACCGTCAGCCTGCTCTCCCACAGCCTGCTGGATGCAATCACCACCGGCGGCAAGGGTGTAGGCTGGCTGTGGCCGTGGTCAGACGAGCGCTTCTTTGCGCCGTGGCAGGTGATTAAGGTCGCACCCTTTGCGCTGTCGCGCTACGCTACGCCCTACGGACACCAGGTGATTATTTCAGAGCTGCTGTGGGTATGGCTGCCGGGCGTTCTGCTGATGTCACTGCTGATTGTTCTCAGGAAAAAATATTTTATTACAAGGAACTAATATGCTTAAACGCTCAATTATTACGGCTCTTTTCGTTACCTGTGGCGTGAGCCACGCCGGCGATATGTCGCACAGCGCAGTTTATGGCCTTTCCTCAGGCATCGTGAGCGTCGGAAGCTCCGCTCTGGTCAGCGGGATAATCCTTTCTCCGGTAATGCTGCCCGCTGCGCTGGTGATGAAATCAGTGGAAAAAGATGACCGGCAGCAAACGGCATACCTGACGGCAATAGCGCCGCAGAAGAAAGAGATTGAGATGGTCGTGCCACTCAGGGTCGTTGAAGAAGGAAACCTCAAGGCGGGCGATAAAGTGTCGCTTGAAAGCGCACCGGAAGGCACGGGGGCACTGCTTAAGAAGGGGAATAAGGTGCTTACACATATGGTTAACGAGGAGAACGCCGGGCTCTCCGGCAGCAGACCGGTTCCCACCAAATGATGCGCCGACTGCTGTTGCTTTGCCTGTCGCTGATAGCCCTGGACTCATCAGCCAACAGCGGTAACTGCGCTTGCCGTACACAGGCACCGGAAACAGTCTCCGCAATTATGCACAGGGCCGCACTGCTCAGGCAGAGCTTAGACAGCGAGCCCGATCCTGTCGTCATTCTGGCACGTCAGGGGCAGGATATGTCTGACCGGCATCTGATCTGGTCCCACACCGGTTATGCAATGCGTCAGGCAAACGGCGACTGGTGGGTTTATCACAATCTTAACCTCTGCGGCACGGACAGGTCGGAACTCTTTGTTCAGGGACTGTACGAGTTTCTGGACGATGAGCTGGTTAACCCCAATATTGCGATTCTGCGCCCTGCCCCGGCGCAGAGCGCCGCGCTGGCTGAACTTTTAACCAGCCCAATCAAGCTTAATCTGTTTCATAGCCCGCGCTACAACATGATTGCGTGGCCGTTTGATGGCCCGTACCAAAACTCTAATGGCTGGCTGCTGGAGGTATTCGCCCGCGCCAGCGATCGCGAAATATGGTCCAGAAAAGCGGCCCGAAGCTGGCTGCAGGCGCAGCACTATCAGCCTTCAATCGTTCGCGCCAGCACGTTTGAAAGAGTGGGTGCGAAGCTATTTACCCGCAATATTTTCACCGACGATCAGCCAGCCTCGCTGCTGAAGCAGGGAAAAATAGCGCTGAACAGCGGCGACAGCACGATACGCTTTCTTGCGGCCTACAGCCGCCCGGTTGCCGGTTGCGATCATCAGGGGTGGGGTCAGTCAGTGTGCATTTTCCAGCCGCCGACAAAAAGTGGACAAAAAAAGGCCGCAGAATGAAAACATGCTGCGGCCTGAGGCAGGCGTTTACTTACGACGCCAGGTCGTCCCCTGCGGGCCGTCTTCCAGCACAATGCCCATCTCATTGAGGCGATCGCGGGCCGCGTCCGCCGCCGCCCAGTCTTTCGCCTGGCGCGCTTCCAGGCGCTGTTTGATCAGGGCTTCAATTTCGGCCACTTCACCGTCGTCCGCCTGGGCGCCGCTCTGCAGGAAGGCTTCCGGCTCCTGCTCCAGCAGGCCCAGCACGCCGGCGATCTTGCGCAGCTGCGCCGCCATGCCGTCCGCCGCCGCCGGATCTTCCGCCTTCAGGCGGTTCACTTCGCGGGCCATGTCGAACAGCACCGAGTAGGCTTCCGGCGTATTGAAGTCGTCATCCATCGCCTCGCGAAAGCGCGCTTCGAAGGCGTCGCCGCCCGCAGGCGCGGCGGAGGCGTCGGTACCGCGCAGGGCGGTGTAGAGGCGCTCCAGCGCCGAGCGGGCCTGCTTGAGGTTCTCTTCGCTGTAGTTGAGCTGGCTGCGGTAGTGGCCGGACATCAGGAAGTAGCGCACGGTTTCGGCGTCGTAGTACTTCAGCACATCGCGGACGGTAAAGAAGTTGCCCAGCGATTTGGACATCTTCTCGCGGTCAACCATCACCATCCCGGAGTGCATCCAGGTGTTGACGTACTCGCCGTCGTGGGCGCAGGTGGACTGGGCAATTTCGTTTTCATGGTGCGGGAACATCAGATCCGATCCGCCGCCGTGAATGTCGAAATGGGAGCCGAGCTGCTTGCAGTTCATCGCTGAACACTCGATGTGCCAGCCAGGACGCCCCTCGCCCCACGGCGACGGCCACCCCGGCTCGCCCGCTTTCGACATCTTCCACAGCACGAAATCCATCGGGTTGCGCTTGGCGTCAACCACGTCAACCCGGGCCCCCGCCTGCAGCTGCTCCAGATCCTGGCGCGACAGCTGGCCGTAGGTCGGGTCGCTCGGCACCGAGAACATTACGTCACCGTTGTCGGCAACGTAGGCGTGACCGCGGTCGATCAGGCGTCCGGTAATCTCAATAATTTCAGGAATGTGGTGCGTCGCGCGCGGCTCGCTGTCCGGGCGCTTGATGTTCAGAGCATCAAAATCTTTGTGCATTTCGACGATCATGCGATCGACCAGCGCCACGAAGCTTTCACCGTTTTCATTGGCGCGCTTGATGATTTTGTCGTCAATATCGGTAATGTTGCGGACATATTTCAGCTTATAGCCGAGAAAGCGCAGGTAGCGGGCGACAACATCAAAAGCAACGAAGGTGCGGCCGTGGCCAATGTGACAGAGATCGTAAACGGTAATACCACACACGTACATGCCGACTTCCCCGGCATGGATAGGTTTAAATTCCTCTTTCTGGCGCGTCAGTGTATTGAAGATTTTTAACATCGAATATTCCGTTTGGACGTGTGTGGACAGTGAATAGCGTATGATACCCGTAAATCATACCGGGATCAGCCTGATTTGCGAGATGATCCAGGCGGTGGCTTATGCTATAACAACCGACTATACGTAACCCGGCAACGGGTATTCGCACCACATAAACAGAACAGGATGAAAAAATGGTCACTTTCCACACTAATCACGGCGACATTGTTATCAAAACCTTTGATGATAAAGCGCCTGAAACAGTTAAAAACTTCCTGGACTACTGCCGTGAAGGTTTCTACGACAACACTATTTTCCACCGCGTTATCAACGGTTTCATGATTCAGGGCGGCGGCTTTGAGCCGGGCATGAATCAGAAAGAGACCAAAGACGCGATTAAAAATGAAGCCAACAACGGCCTGAAAAACACCCGCGGCACCCTGGCAATGGCCCGCACCCAGGCGCCGCACTCCGCCACCGCGCAGTTCTTCATCAACGTCGCGGATAACGACTTCCTTAACTTTTCCGGTGAAAACCTGCAGGGCTGGGGCTACTGCGTATTCGCCGAAGTGGTGGAAGGCATGGACGTGGTTGACGCCATCAAGGGTGTGGCCACCGGCCGCAGCGGTATGCATCAGGACGTGCCGAAAGAAGACGTGATTATCAAAAGCGTGACCGTCAGCGAGTAATTGGTGGCGACACACTTTATTGCAGATTTACACCTGCAGACAGAAGAACCGGCGATAACCGCCGGTTTTCTGCGTTTTTTGCGCGGCGAAGCGCGCGGCAGCGAGGGTTTGTATATCCTCGGCGATCTGTTTGAAGCGTGGATTGGCGATGACGATCCCACGCCGCTGCACGCGGAAATCGCGCGCGAAATCAGGGCGCTGGTTGCATCCGGCACGCCCTGCTACTTCATTCACGGCAATCGCGACTTCCTGCTGGGCAGGCGCTTTGCGCGCGAAAGCGGTATGCAGCTGCTGGCGCAGGAGAAGGTCCTCGACCTGTACGGCCGCCGGGTGCTGATCATGCACGGCGACACGCTGTGTACCGACGATGTGCAGTACCAGGCGTTTCGCCGCAAGGTCCACACGCCGTGGATACAGGCGCTGTTTCTGGCCCTGCCGCTGTTTATCCGCCGCAAAATCGCCCGCCGGATGCGCAGCGGCAGCCGGGCGGCCAACGGCCACAAATCAGAAGCCATTATGGACGTCAATCCGCAGGCGGTAACCGCGGTGATGGAAAAGCACCAGGTGCAGTGGCTGATCCACGGGCATACTCATCGTCCGCAGGTGCACGCGCTGACGGTTAACGGGCAATCCGCATCAAGGGTGGTACTGGGCGCGTGGCATACGGAAGGCTCGATGGTCAAAGCGACCGCCGACAGCGTGGAGCTGATTGCCTTTCCGTTCTGAGCTAGCCCCGATCGTCCTTCGGGCCAAGAAAGTAAAAGCCAAACGGCAGCGAGCCGATAATAGTGAACATGATGCTGTAGATGGTCGCCCATGCGCCCTGTATAAAGAACATGGAGACGTTCCACTGGCTCATCGGCAGGTTGTACTGATCTTCTACGCCCTGGAACGTTACTTTCGTCACTACCGAAACGGCAACGATAAACACGATGACGACGGCGGTGAGAAACTTTTTCCCCTCCGGGGTGCGCAATATTTTCAGCATAGCGGGCTCCTTGATTATGCTGCGGTCAACAAAACAGCCTCTACTTTACCTCATTGCCTGCACAAAGTGATTACCCCTTTGCCACCTTAAGTCAACAGCGGCGTCACCCTGACGTTACAGCGGGCTGCGCAATCGTTTTCCTTGCCGCGTTTTCATGGTATTCTCGGAGGCCTTCAAAGCAGTGTGTTCCACACCCACAGGAGTTTTAAGACGCATGTCTTCCCGCAATAACCCGGCGCGAGTCGCCATCGTCATGGGGTCCAAAAGCGACTGGGCTACCATGCAGTTTGCCGCAGAAATCCTCGATACCCTTGATGTTGCTCACCACGTTGAGGTGGTCTCCGCCCACCGCACGCCGGACAAGCTGTTCAGCTTCGCCGAAGGCGCGGAAGCGAACGGTTACCAGGTGATTATCGCGGGCGCGGGCGGGGCGGCGCACCTGCCGGGCATGATTGCGGCCAAAACGCTGGTGCCGGTGCTGGGCGTGCCGGTACAGAGCGCCGCCCTGAGCGGCGTCGACAGCCTCTACTCTATCGTACAGATGCCGCGCGGTATTCCGGTGGGTACGCTGGCGATCGGCAAGGCCGGCGCGGCCAACGCCGCCCTGCTGGCGGCGCAGATGCTGGCAGTTCATGACGCGGATCTCCACCAGCGCCTTAGCGACTGGCGCCGGACGCAAACGGACGAGGTGCTCGACAACCCGGATCCGCGGGGTGCGGCATGAAGCAGGTCTGCGTACTGGGGAACGGTCAGCTGGGGCGGATGCTGCGCCAGGCCGGTGAACCGCTGGGGATTGCGGTATGGCCGGTCGGGCTGGAGGCCGATCCCGACGCGGTGCCCTTTCAGCAGAGCACCATTACCGCTGAAATTGAGCGCTGGCCGGAGACCGCGCTGACCCGCGAACTGGCGCGCCATCCTGCGTTCGTCAACCGCGATGTCTTTCCGATTATCGCCGACCGCCTGACCCAGAAGCAGCTGTTTGACCGCCTCGGTCTGGCGACCGCGCCGTGGCAGCTGCTGGCCGATAAAGCAGAGTGGCCGGGCGTATTTGAGATGCTGGGCGAGCTGGCCATCGTCAAGCGCCGCACCGGCGGCTACGACGGCCGCGGCCAGTGGCGCCTGCGTGAAAACGAAACCGGGCAGCTGCCGGACGAGTGCTACGGGGAGTGTATCGTCGAGCAGGGCATTAACTTCAGCGGCGAAGTGTCGCTGGTCGGCGCCCGCTCCCGCGACGGCGCAACCGTCTTCTATCCGCTGACCCATAACCTGCACCAGGAGGGGATCCTGCGCATGAGCGTCGCCTTCCCGCAGGCGGACGCCCGCCAGCAGGCGCAGGCGGAAGAGATGCTGTCGGCCATCATGCACGAGCTGGAGTACGTGGGCGTAATGGCGATGGAGTGCTTTATTACCCCCGCCGGGCTGCTGATTAACGAACTGGCGCCGCGCGTGCACAACAGCGGCCACTGGACGCAGAACGGGGCTTCCATCAGCCAGTTCGAACTGCACCTGCGCGCCATTACCGGGCTACCGCTGCCGCCGCCGGTGGTCAGCGCGCCGTCGGTGATGGTGAACCTGATCGGCACCGATCTGAATTACGACTGGCTCAGGCTGCCGCTGGTGCACCTGCACTGGTATGACAAAGAGGTACGTCCGGGCCGCAAGGTGGGCCACCTGAACCTCAGCGACTGCGATACCGGCCAGCTCAGCGCCACGCTGGAGGCGCTTATCCCTCTGCTGCCGCCGGAGTATGCCAGCGGCATCGTCTGGGCGCAGGCGAAGCTGGATTAATGCAACCTGCCGGGGATTGCCCTTCCCCGGCAACAATGCCGGAGGGACTCCTTCGGCATTCCTGCGTCATCTGAGATAACGTTGTTTTTACCCGCTATCATTTTAAAAACTCAGTACTCCGGACAGACTACCCGGCTGCCAGCCATAGTCCGATCCGAACTTGTTTTTTAACATTATGAACACTATCACATCGGGTATTTATTACGTCTTAGTTGGTCATTTCAGGAGGGGATCATTGAGGATATTAGCCTGACACTATCAAAAAACTAAAACAGATCGGGACGTAATATTTTTTGAAAGGGAGGTACTGCCTGAAACTGTACATAGCGGAGATCGTTAACCATCCACCCGGTTCCGGAATTTCAAAATTCATCCTTTTTATTACCCACAGGTAAGCTCTGATATTTTTGCGCGCAAAAATGTTCGTTTCACTCTGGCAGAGATCCATGATGCCTGCATGATTAAAAGATCTCTGTATGAATTCAGAATGATTAATATTCTTTAGCCTGCATTCTGATCACCGCATAGCGGTTCAGCAGCTGATTCAGGTACAAGTCCGTCTGCGCCACCTGCGCG
>OJWB01000087.1_pt1 | contig 25175 bp, 27 predicted proteins | sample 1600321 | NCBI WGS metagenome assembly OJWB01 (sample SAMN04436905, study PRJEB24849) | human gut metagenome | biome: human gut; feature: NICU; material: stool | host: Homo sapiens | place: USA: Saint Louis, MO | collected 2012-04-01
TGCTGTTGTTACATTAACAGGCTATTGAAGTGTCCGGTATTATTGAGCCACTACATGGCGGAGATAGAGCAGACCGCTGAAACTGAAGTGATTGAAGCGCTACCAGCCAGCGCATAACAGGCACATTACCGGACCGGAAAGCTGGAACTGAATTTACACCACCTTGACGGACTCGACCCCCAGATGAAAAACTGGTCTTTTCTATCTAAAGGGCAGTCGCAGCCATTGCGAAGGCAGAGAGCTGCGTAAGCGAGTAATAGTCTGTGGGTTAACCCGTCAGCCATTTCGCCGGCTAACAGCAGATAGGGAGAAGGGATGAGACATTGTACTGTGGAGAGGTTAATGGGCCGTTTACGGTTATACCTCCGGACGTACTTTTCTGCCCTCGCGCTGGGCGCAGTGGTACTGTCTCAGGCAGAGGCTGCGACCCGCGAGGAAATGCGGCGCCTCGATGCGGCCTATCCGGCTGGCAGCGTCGTACTCTGCCACTCAGAGGTGGCGGGGAGTGAAATGTTTCCGCAGCCGGTCAGCGTGACCACCCGGGGCCGGGTAGTGGAGAGCGCCGCCGATCGCCGGGTCTTTGACGTCAGCGTCACCTGGCTCACTAAGGGAAGCACCTCCGGATTGACGCTGAACTTCCGGATGCGCCAGCGCAGCGACGAGGAGGGACAGTATTCACTTATTGATCCCGACAGCATGCGCGTCTCATGGCCCGGCGTCGGCAGTGAGGCTGTTAAAACTGTGCTGCAGGGGTTCCGGGCCAGAATGACAGATGGTGAAAAATTTGAGCCTTACAGCCACACCACAATCGCCCGGTTTCCGGGCTATATCGTCCTCACGCCCGGGGAGGCGCCGCAGTTCTGCAGTAAGGAACCGCCCAGGGAGGATGAATGATGGGAGTATCTACGATGGTGCAGTTTGAGTTCTGCGAGACAACGTTCACTGCACGGTGCCGCTGGTCTGCATGCGACCTGGGGCGCCAGGTCCGCCTCAGCCTGAGGGACATGCAGGCCCTCTATCCGGAACTGGCGCACTGGAGCCTGCTCGCCCTGTCCTGCGGCTGGGACAGTTATGCTGGTGACAGGTTAGCCCCGGCGTCAGTAGGGGGCGTAACGCGGATCCGCGATGAGGGGTTTCTGGCGTACTGCTACGTGCGCCAGCGCTGGCCTGGATTCAGCTTCGGCAGTGCCGGCAGCCTGGCGCCGCAGCTGCGGGCCCTGGGGGCTGCTCGGCCCTGGCAGCTGACGCCGCCGCCGGCGAAGCCGGACTGGGTGACATCGTGAGCGCGTATCCGGTCATTCCCGGGCGGCCGGCTCCGGCCTACGGCGGTGGCCATCGACTATCCCGAGGCGCTGGCGCTGCGGCAACGGGTTCAACGCGCTTTACCGCAATGGCTGGATAGCGGAGGCTACCCTCTGGGCTCGCGCCCGCCGTAAGATCCACGATGTGCACGTTCGCACGCCGTCAGTCCTGACGGAGGAAGTCTGCAAACCAAAATCTGATTTATTCAACAAAGCCAGTTAAGAGACCCAGCCTAACTCCCCCGATACCCCGTCGGCGAGCACCCCTCCATGCGGTGAAAAAAGCGCGCAAAGTAGGCCGGATCCTTATACCCCAGCTCCAGCGCAATCTGGTTGACGCTCAGTTCGCTGAAGCGCAGCAGGCGCCGGGCCTCCCGGCTGACGCGCTCGAAGATCAGCCGCTTCGGCGGCTGGTTGGCGAAGCGGCGGCACAGCTCCGTCAGGCGGGATTCGCTCATCCCCAGCATGTCGGCGTAGGCGGGCACCGTCAGGTGCTGGCGAAAGCGTTCGTCCACCAGGCGATTAAACTTCTGAAACAGCCGCATCTCGCCGCGCACGCCGCTTGGCGCTCTGTCGCACGGCGGCGCCTCGCGCAGCAGTAGGGTAAAGACGCTGCGGGCGAGGGACTGCAGCAGCAGCTCGCGGCCGGGGCGCCGATGGCGAAATTCATCGGCAATCGTGGGCCAGAGGTGGTTGAGCGCGCTCAGGGTGGCGGGCAGATTCTCCAGCGACAGGCAGATCCCCTGCAGCATCGCCGCCTCGCCGCTGCCGGGCCACAGGCTCTCAATCAGCGGCCAGACCAGCTCCTGGCGCACGGTCAGTACGTGGCCGTCGCTGTCCGGCTCGGTAAAAAAGGCGTGCGGCACCGAGGGCGGGGTGAGGATAAACAGCGGGGCGCGCACCGCGTAGTAGTGGGCGTCCAGCTGCAGGGTGATGCGTCCGGTGGCGAGAAAATGCAGCTGGAAGTAGCGGTCGTGCCAGTGGGGGCGCATATCGCGCCCGAAGAACGCCGCCAGCCGGGCGAAGGTTTCGTAGTGCACGTCCTCCCCGGCGTAGCGGGCGTCATACTCCCGCACCAGATCGATATTCTGGTAGCCGTGCGCAAAGGCCGCCTCCGCGGTCATGCCCGCTTCTCCGCTACAGAAATCACTGCCGTTAGCGGTTCGCGGCGGCCGCCCATTGGAATGGCGGTCAGTACCAGCGCGCCGGCTATCAGCAGCCCGGCGACGAACCACAGCCCGGCGCTGAAGCTCCCGGTGCTGTCGCGCAGAATGCCGATCAGCAGCGGGCTGACGGCGGATCCGACGTTGCCAACGGCGTTGATCGTCGCCAGCGCCACGGCCCTTGCCCGCAGGCTGATTACCCTGTCCGGCGTGGTCCAGAAGATCGCCATGGCGGTAAACGATCCCGTCGACGCCATGACGATCCCCAGCAGCTGGATCAGGTTACTGCCGCTTGCCGATGCCAGCAGCCAGCCGGCGGCGGCGAACAGGTAGGGCAGGATGGTGTGCAGCTTGCGTTCGCTGCGCCGGTCAGAGCGGCGGCTCCACCAGATCATGCCGAAAATGGTGCAGAACTGGGGGATCGCCGCCAGCAGGCCAATCATGATGTTGCTGCTGCCGGTGTTAAAGCTCTGCAGGATCTGCGGCGTCCAGATGTTGATGGCGCTCAGGGTGTTGGTCAGGCAGAAGTAGGCGAGCGTGTAGAGCAGCACCGCGGGCGTCAGCACTTCCCGCAGGGTGGAGCGCGGTGCGTTCCGGGGAGCAGCGGCAGCGCTGCGCTCCCGATCGAGCATCTGCTTCAGCGCCCGCTTCTCATCGTCGTCCAGCCAGCCGGCCTGGTCCGGGGTGTCGTTAAGGAAAAACCAGGTCACAACGCCGAGGAGGACCGAGGGCAGCCCCTCCAGCAGAAAGAGCCACTGCCAGCCTTTTAAATGCCACAGGCCGTCAAGGGCCAGGATGTAGCCGGAGAGCAGCGATCCGAACATCATCGTTACCGGCATCGCTATCATAAACAGCGCGTTGGCCCGCGCCCGGTGCCAGGCGGGAAACCACCAGGTGAGATAGACCAGCACCCCCGGCAGAAAGCCCGCCTCGGCAATGCCGACCAGCATCCGCAGCAGGTAGAGCGTCTGCGGGCTGGTGGAGAACAGGGTACAGGTCGAGGCGATACCCCACACCACCATGATCCCGGCGATCCAGCGACGGGCGCCGACCTTCGCCAGCATGATATTGCTGGGGATGCCGCACAGCACGTAGGTGACATAGAACAGGGTCGCCGCCAGGCCGAACATCGTTGAGGTCAGGCCCAGATCCTTGCCCATGGTCAGCCCGGCGAAGCCGATGTTGATCCTGTCGAGGAAGGAGAAGACGAACAGGACGAACAGAAAGGTAATCAGACGGCGAAACAGTTTTTTTATTACGCGCTGTTCGATCCCGCCAGCGCTGTGGTTATCAGGATGCAGGGAAGAGGCTGTCATGATGCGCTCCGGGTCTCCGCTCAGTAGACGGATTTATTATTGTCAGTTGCAGTATCGCGCCCGGCGATAAAGCGCGCCGCCAGCGCCTCCGCGCTCCGCGCCAGCAGGGTGGTATCAACGCCGACCGCCACAAACAGTGCCCCGAGTTCGAGATAGCGCTTCGCCAGCGGCTCGTTCGCCATCAGGATCCCCGGCGCTTTCCCGGCTGCGCGAATTTGCGCGATGGCGCTCTCAATCGCCGCCTGCACCTCCGGGTGCTGCGGGTTACCGCCGAAGCCCATATCGGCGCTGAGGTCGGCGGGGCCGATAAATACCCCGTCCACGCCGTCGACGTCGAGGATCTGCGGCAGATTTTTCAGCGCCTCGCGGGTCTCAATCTGCACCAGCACGCACATGGCGTCGTTGGCCTCCTGCAGGTAGTTCGGCACCCGGTTCCAGCGCGAGGCGCGGGCCAGCGCGCTGCCGACGCCGCGGATCCCCTCCGGCGGATAGCGGGTGGCGCGCACCGCCAGCCGGGCCTCGTCGGCGTTCTGCACCATCGGCACCAGCAGGGTCTGCGCGCCGACATCCAGCAGCTGCTTGATCTGCACCGGATCGTTCCACGACGGGCGCACCACCGGCTGGCCGGGATAGGGAGCCACGGCCTGCAGTTGGGTCAGGACCGTCTGCACATTATTCGGCGCGTGCTCGCCGTCGATCAGCAGCCAGTCGAAGCCTGCGCCCGCCAGCAGTTCGGCACTGTAGCTGCTGCACAGCCCCAGCCACAGGCCAATCTGCGGTTTGCCGGCCTTCAGCGCGGCTTTAAACGCGTTATTCATCTTCTTCTCCTTAAACGAAGCGGCAGCTGATGGCGCCCATGTTGCCGTAGTCAACGTGGAAGGTATCGCCCCGTCGCGCGGGCACCGGGCGGGTAAAGGAGCCGCCGAGGATAATCTGCCCGGCATCGAGCTGGACGTCGTAGGGGGCGAGCTTGTTGGCCAGCCACGCCACGCCGTTGGCCGGGTGGTTGAGCACGCCCGCCGCGACGCCGGTCTCTTCAATGACGCCGTTGCGGTAGAGCAGGGCGGAGATCCAGCGCAGATCCAGCGCGTCGGGCTTGATCGGCCGGCCGCCGAGGATCACCCCGGCATTGGCCGCGTTGTCGGAGATGGTGTCGAACACCTGGCGCGGACGGCCGGTTTCCGGGTCAACGTTGTGGCAGCGGGCGTCGATCAGCTCCAGGGCCGGGATCACGTAGTCGGTGGCGTTATAGACGTCGAACAGGGTGCAGTTCGGCCCGCGCAGCGGCTTCGCCAGCACGAAGGCCAGCTCCACCTCGATGCGCGGGACGATAAAGCGGTCGGTGGGAATATCGCTGCCGTCGTGAAAGAACATGTCGTCGAGCAGGGCGCCGTAGTCCGGTTCGCTTATCTGCGAGCTGGCCTGCATCGCCTTAGAGGTCAGGCCGATTTTGTGGCCCTTCAGGGTGCGGCCTTCGGCGATTTTCATCGCCACCCACTCGCGCTGGACGGCGTAGGCGTCTTCAATGGTGATGGTCGGGTAGTCAAGCGAGACGGCGCGGATCTGCTCCCGCTGCTTTTCCGCCTGGTTCAGCCGCTGGGCTATCAGGGTGTGGGTCTGTTTATCGAGCATGATGGCTTCCTGTGAGTACCGCACGGTTTCCCTCTCCCGCTGCAAAGAGGGTCAGAAACCGTTACTTAAACAGCGCGTGCACGTTGTTCTGTTTGTAGTTCAGCGTCGGGTGCAGCTCTTCGATCTCAAAAGAGAGCGCCAGATAGCGGCTCTCCATCAGGGCGGCGAAGTGCTGCTTGATCAGCCCGAACAGCATCTCTCCGGTTTGCTGGCGGCTTTCCAGGCTGCGGCCGCTGCCGATCTTCAGCGTCATATGGACGAAGGCGTAATCGTGCCTGCCGTCGGCCATCTGCCAGGTATCCAGCCAGTGCGCCCGGCTGCGTATTCCGCCGATGGGGAAGATGCCGGTGGCGGCCAGCGCCTCGTTGACCTTGGCGAACAGGCCGGGGAGATCGGCTTCGCTGCGGATGTTGTCGGTGCATTCAGCAATAAAATGCGGCATAGCGCCCTCCGGGGGCAGAGGCGCGCGGGAACATCCCGCGCGCGGAGGTTACAGAGAGTTGCCGAGCTTAAAGCCCTTTTCCGTATCGCCCTCGCGGGTCCAGGAAAAGCCGTCGGCGCCGATGGTGACGGCCATTTCGCTGGGCGCCTCGCGTTCGACCACCGGCTGCGGCTGTCCGTCGAGATCCAGCACCAGCGAGCCTTCGGTGTACCAGCTCGGCACCACCGGGTTGCCCCACCAGTCGCGGCGCTGGTTGTCGTGTACGTTCCAGGTCACGACCGGGTTATCCGGATCGCCGGTGTAGTAATCCTGGGTGTAGATCTCGATGCGGTGACCGTCAGGATCGCGCAGGTAGAGATAGAAGGCGTTAGAGACGCCGTGGCGGCCCGGCCCGCGTTCAATAAGGTCTGACTTGCGCAGGGCGCCGAGCTTGTCGCAGATCGCCAGAATGTTGTGTTTTTCGTGGGTGGCGAAGGCGATGTGGTGCATGCGCGGCCCGGCGCCGCCGGTCATGGCGGTATCGTGCACGGTGGCCTTGCGGCGCATCCAGGCGGCGTACACCACCCCGGCATCGTCGCGAATATCTTCCGTGACCCGGAAGCCCAGCCCCTCGATATATTCCACGGCGCGCGGCACGTCCGGGGTTATCTGATTAAAGTGATCGAGGCGCACCAGCGCGCCCGGCGTGTAAAGATCGTAGCGCCAGGCCAGGCGCTCGACGTGCTGCACGTCGTAGAAGAACTCGTAGGGGAAGCCGAGGGGATCTTCGACGCGCACCGCATCGCCGATGCCCTTCACAAAGCCGTTAACCCGGCGCTCCGTGCGGCAGCCCAGCGCCTTAAAGTAGGCTTCGGCGCGATCGACATCCTCCGGGGCGCGCACGCGGAAGGCAAAGGCGGCGACGGCGGCCACCGGGCCTTCGCGCAGGATCAGGTTGTGGTGAATAAACTCTTCCATTGAACGCAGGTAGAGGGTCTTGTCATCCTCGGCGGTCACCACCAGGCCAAGAATATCGACGTAAAACTCGCGGGCCGCCTTCAGGCTGGTGACCTGAATTTCCATATAGGCGCAGCGCACAACGTCGGGAGCGGGAACAGCGGTCGTCGTCAGTTTGCTTGTCATTGTTGTCATCTCTTTCTTTTTAATCGTAAAACCGGGGGTCAGACGCCCCATTTCGGGATCGGATGGTCGCCCATGGAGATGCAGACGTTCTTCATCTCCGCAAACACCTCGAAGCTGTACTCGCCGCCTTCGCGGCCGGTGCCGGAGGCCTTCACCCCGCCGAACGGTTGGCGCAGGTCGCGCACGTTCTGGGTGTTGACGAAGACCATGCCAGCTTCAATGCCGCGCGCCAGGCGCAGCACCTTGCTCACGTCCTGGGTCCAGATATAGGAGGCCAGGCCGTACTCGACGTCATTCGCCAGCCGCAGCCCCTCGGCCTCGTCCTTAAACGGCAGCAGGCAGGCCACCGGGCCAAAAATCTCCTCCTGGGCGACGCGCATCCGGTTATCGACGTCCGCCAGCACCGTCGGGCGCAGGAAGTGGCCGCCCTTCAGATGCGCGGGCAGGTCCGCAGGCTTGTCCGGGCCGCCGGCCAGCAGCGTGGCGCCTTCCTCAATGCCGAGGCGGATGTAGCCGGAGACTTTCTCCCAGTGCTGCTGACTAATCAGAGAGCCTACCTGGGTATTCGGATCGGTCGGATCGCCGACCCGCAGGCGGCTGGCGCGCTCGGCGAAGCGCTTAACGAATTCGGGATAGATGCTTTGCTGAATGAAGATGCGCGAGCCCGCGGTGCAGCGCTCGCCGTTCAGCGAGAAGATGGTAAACAGCGCGGCGTCCATCGCCCGTTCGATATCGGCGTCTTCAAAAATCAGCACCGGCGACTTGCCGCCCAGCTCCATCGAGTACTTCTTCAGCCCGGCGTTCTGCATAATCTTGCGCCCGGTGGCGGTGCCGCCGGTGAACGATACGGCGCGCACGTCGTGATGGCGCACCAGCGCGTCGCCCGCCGTCGCGCCGTAGCCCTGCACCACGTTCAGCACGCCTGCCGGGATGCCTGCCTCCAGCGCCAGCTCGCCGAGGCGGTCGGCGGTCAGCGGCGACAGTTCGGACATCTTCAGCACCGCGGTATTGCCCAGCGCCAGGCAGGGCGCTACTTTCCAGGTGGCGGTCATAAACGGCACGTTCCACGGCGACACCAGCGCGCAGACGCCCACCGGCTGCACCAGGGTGTAGTTGAGCATCTTGTCGTCAACCGGATAGGTTTTGCCGTTCATCTGCTGGCACACTTCGGCGAAGAACTCGAAGTTGTGCGAAGCGCGCGGGATCAGCACGTTTTTGGTCTGGTGGATCGGCAGGCCGGTGTCGGCGGTCTCCACGGCGGCGATCTCCGGTACGTTCTGGTCGATCAGATCCCCGAGCCTGCGCATCAGCTTCGCGCGCTCTTTCATCGGCAGGTTGGCCCATTTCGGAAACGCCGCCTTTGCCGCCGCGACGGCCTGCTGGATCTCCGCTTCGCCGCCGGAGGCGACCTCCGCCAGCACCTCGCCGGTGGCGGGGTTGGTGGTCTGGAAATAGTCTTTGCTGGCAACGCTTTTGCCGTCTATCCAGTGGTTAATCTTTTTCATTTCGCGCTCTCCTCGCTGACAATTCGGTTCACCAGTCTTCCTACGCCCTCCACTTCAACCACCACCTCGTCTCCCGGCACCACGTCCGACAGCCCCTTCGGCGTGCCGGTGGCGATCATGTCGCCCGGATTAAGGGTCATAAAACTGCTGAGGTAAGCGATGAGGTACGGGACGCGGAAGATCAGATCGGCGGTGGTGCCCTGCTGGCGCAGCTCGCCGTTCACAAAGGTGCGCAGGGTCAGATTGTGCGGATCGGGGACCGCCGCTTTCGGCACCACGGTCGCAAGCAGCGGCGTCAGTCCGTCGCGGCTTTTTACCCGCAGGTTGGGGCGGTAGTAGTTCTCCAGGTAGTCGCGAATGGCGTAGTCGTTGCACACCGTGTAACCGGCGACATAGTCCATGGCATCGGCCTCGCTGACGCTGCGCGCCTGCTTGCCGATGACCACCACCAGCTCCGCCTCGTAGTGCATGTACTCGACGTTATCCGGGCGCACGGAGGTCTGGTTATCGCCGGTTACCGTGTTCGGCGCTTTGATAAATACCAGCGGCTCTTCCGGCGGCTTGAATTCCAGCTCGCTGGCGTGGTCGGCGTAGTTCAGGCCGAGGGCAAACAGGGTGCCGGCCCGCTGTGCCGGCGCCGGCGCGGGGGGAGCCTCGCTTTCTGCCACCACCGTATTTTCCAGCGGCGGCAGGCCAGCGGCGGTGATGCGTACGCGATCGCCGGGGTTCAGGGCGACGCGCTGCTGCGGGGTGCCGATCAGGATGGCGTCGCCGGGCTGGAGGGTGGCGAACTCGCTCAGGGCGCTCAGCAGGTCGGCGGCGCTACGGTGCAGGTCGGCGGTGTGCCAGCGGTCGACTTCGCGGCCGTTGATTTCGGTGACGATCGTCAGATTATCGGCGCTATCAAGCGCGGCGCTTTCGCCGATCGGGCAGAAGCAGTCCCGGCACTTTGCCTTGATTGCCGGGCGATAAAAGCTCTCTTCCGGCAGGCTGACCTCGTTGGCCAGCGCGTAGCCCGCGATGTAGTCTGCGGCCGCCTCCGGCGCGATCCTGCTGGCGGTTTTGCCAACGATCAGCGCCACGGTCGCGCCGCTTAGCACCTGCTCGCCGGCGGGATGGGGAATAGCGTCCCCGCTGGCCGCCACCGTATTGCGCGGCTTAATAAACCAGACGGCGGTTTTGGGGGGCGTGTTATAGGGCGCGCGGGTAAACGCGGCCTGCCAGGCGTCGGTCTGGCTGCGGTGGTTCAGCGCGACGGCGAAAACGGTTCCTTTCATTGCGGCTCCTTCGGCTTCAATAGCCGGTGAGTGATTTCATTAATATGTTAATGAATATCTTTTATTCCCTGGCCGCGCCGTTGGCAATTTTATGTGAATGATTTGTGATCTAATTAACGATAATTTTACATCAATCCTTATTAATCAAACTATTAACGGAAATTCGCTTGCCGCTGCTGTTTTTAAAGTCAATCTCAGGTTGCAAATCAGTGCCGGAGTGGGGAATCATTTACCTGTTAATAATCAGAAACCGCGAGAAAACCGATGCACGAGTCTTTAACTATTTCGCTACTGCAGGCGCGGGAAGCGGCAATGTCCTGGTTCCGTCCGATCGTCAAGCGGCACAATCTCACCGAGCAGCAGTGGCGCATCGTGCGGGTGCTGGCGGAAAACCCCTCGATGGACTTCCACGAGCTGGCGTTTCGTACCTGCATTCTGCGCCCGAGCCTGACCGGGATTCTGACGCGCATGGAGCGCGACGGGCTGGTGCTGCGGCTTAAGCCGGTCAACGACCAGCGCAAGCTCTACCTCTCTCTGACGCCCGCCGGCCAGGCGCTTTACGGTAAAGCCCAGGCGGAAGTCGAGGCCGCCTACCGGCAAATTGAATCGACCTTTAGCGAAGCGAAAATGCGCCAGCTGACCGGCCTGCTGGAGGAGTTTATTGCTCTGGGAAATGGCGCGGAGACTATCAAGGATGATGAGGAATGTACTGATGGAGAACAACGCTAGAACGCCTACGCCCCACGATGCCGCTTTTCGTCAGTTTTTGACGCAGCCGGATATTGCCAGGGACTTTATGACCATTCATCTGCCGCCGGCGCTGCTCGCTATCTGCGATCTCGACACGCTAAAGCTGGAGTCCGGTTCCTTTGTGGAAGAGGATCTGCGGCAATATTTTAGCGACGTACTTTACCGCCTGAAAACGACCGCCGGGGACGGCTATGTTCATGTGCTTATCGAGCATCAGTCAACGCCTGACCGCCATATGGCGTTCAGGCTGCTGCGCTACGCCGTTGCCGCGATGCAGCGACATCTTCAGGCGGGACATAAAAGACTACCGCTGGTGATACCGGTGCTGTTTTACACCGGCAGGCGAAGCCCTTACCCGTGGTCGACCCGCTGGCTGGATGAGTTCGACGATCCTGAACTCGCGGCCAGCCTCTACGGCGGCGCTTTTCCGCTAGTGGATATCACCGCGATCCCGGATGATGAAATCGCCACTCACCGCAGCATGGCGGCGCTGACGCTGCTGCAAAAGCATATTCACCAGCGCGACATGGCCGGGTTGGTTGACAGACTGGCACCTATACTGCTGGCCGGATATCTCTCTTCAGACCAGGTTGTATCGCTGGTACACTACATTTTACAGACTGGCGAAACCGCCGACGCCGGAACTTTTGTCCGCGAAATGGCGCGGCGAGTGCCGCAACACGGAGACACTCTTATGACAATTGCACAACAGCTGGAACAGCAGGGTATCGAGAAAGGTATCAAGCAGGGCATTGAGCAGGGCAGAGAGGAAGGCCGGGAGGAAGGTCGTAGTGAAGAAAAGCTCGACGTTGCCCGCCGTCTGCTAAAAATGGGCCTGCCCCACGACGCTATTCTGGAAGCTACCGGCCTGAGCGAAGCCGAGTTGGTACAGTTGCAGCACTGATTTTTTGTCTTTTTTCGCCGGCGGATGAGCCGCTGGCGAAACATCTTCAGCCTGTCCTCCCTCCATTTGCCGTCGGGGCTGTCCTGCGCCACTATGATGGTCCGGTGCAGCGGCCCGGGCGCTCTACCGCATCTATCGAAAGCGAAGAAGAGGAGATGTTATGGAAACAATAACGCTATCGCTGTCAGAGGCAAACGCGCTGGCTCTCACCGTGCTGCGCAGCAACGGCTTCAGCGACGATCACGCGGCGGCGATTGCCGCCAATGTGACCGCCGGGGAGCGCGACGGGGCCGCTTCCCACGGCCTCTGGCGGCTGCTGGGGATTGTCGACACGCTGCGCAAGGGTAAAGTGTCGCCGGATGCGCGCCCGGTGCTGCGCGATAAGGCGCCCGCCGTGGTGCAGGTTGACGCCCGGGGCGGCTGCTCCCTGCTGGCCTGGCAGCTGGGGCTGCCGGTGCTGATTGACAAAGCGCGCCAGGGCGGGATCGCCGCCCTGGCGATAAACCGCTGCATGCACTTTTCCGCGCTGTTTGCCGATATTGAGCCGCTTACCGATGCCGGGCTGGTAGGGCTTGCCTGCACGCCCTCCCACGCCTGGGTTGCGCCGCAGGGCGGCAGCCGGCCGCTGTTTGGCACCAATCCCATCGCTTTCGGCTGGCCGCGCGCCGGCAAGCCGCCGTTTATTTTTGATATGGCCACCAGCGCCGCCGCGCGGGGCGAGATCCAGCTGCACCAGCGGCACGGCACGCCGCTGCCGGAGGGCTGGGGTATCGACAGCCGCGGCAGGCCCAGCACCGATCCGCAGGCGGTACTGGACGGGGCGATGCTGACCTTCGGCGGCCACAAGGGCTCGGCCCTGGCGGCAATGGTTGAGCTGATCGCCGGTCCGCTGATTGGCGATATGACCAGCGCCGAATCGCTGGCCTGGGACGACGGGGCCGGGGCGCTGCCTTTCGGCGGGGAACTGATTCTGGCTCTCGATCCCGCCCGCTTTCTCGGCGACGAAGCGCCGGCGCACCTGGCGCGGGCGGAGGCGCTGTTTACCGACATGCAGGCGCAGGGCGCAAGGCTCCCCGGCGAGCGCCGCTTTCAGGCGCGGGCGCGCAGCGAGCAGCAGGGGGTTGTGCTGCAGCGCTCGCTGTATGATGACATTAATGGCCTGATCCGCGGGCGCTGATGTTGCCGTCGGCCAGCCGGCCGACGATTATTGACGTCGCGACCTTAAACATTAAGCGCGGCGGCCACAACCTTTATGGGCTGCATTAAGCCCTCTTCAATGACCATGACGCGATATCAGAAACCGTAATGTATCGTCATGACTCAATTAATAAGACTTGGTAAAGTATTCAGTGCCGCGCGCCTGATGGCGCGTGGCGATCCTGAATCAATTTGCTCAATGCAGCCATTGCTCATGAGGGGTTTAATCCCCGCACAAGGGAGTTGATGAAAATAACATTCTGTTTTTTTGAATAAGTCCGGCAAATATTTTTGGTCTCAATTCCCCGGATGGCGAATTATTATTCATTAGGTCAGTGCGGTGATAATACGCCCTGGCAACTGTTCGACTTAAAAATGGGCGAGCCTTTCGCCAACACCAGGGGACCGGCCGCGGAAACGCGGCCGGCTCTTCTCAGTAGATTTTCTTTAAGTCCATCTCTTCCTGAATGCGATCGCTGTACGCCAGGTGCGTGCGGATTGCCTCATCAATACCGGCGTTAAAAAACAGCGGGCCGAGCTGGTCGATGATGAAGTCGGCGAAAAACTCGGCGTCGAACTGTTCGAGCTGTAAATCGAACTGTTCGTCGCAGTAGGTTTCCAGCTTCTGCCGCAGCAGCTCTCGCTGCGCTGGCGTAAGGGTGACGGCGCTCATCGGTACTCCCGGAATCAGTGTATCAGCGTGGGGATCTGCGACAGCAGCCACAGGATCAGGCCTATCGTACCGCCGACCAGGGTGCCGTTGATACGAATAAACTGCAGATCTTTGCCGATGTTCAGCTCAATCTGGCGCGACATGTCCCGCGCGTCCCAGCTTTTTACCGTATCGCTGATGTGGCGGGTGAGGAAGGCGGCAAACTCCGGGGCGGCGCGGCGGCCGGCCTGCGCCAGGTGGGCGTTGAGCGAGGCGCGCAGGGCGTCGTCACTCATCAGCGTTTCGCCGAACCACAGCCCGGCCTCGCTGATGCGCTGCTCGACCCGCGAGTCCGCAGATGCCATATCCTCTTTCAGCCAGCCGCGTAAATCGGCCCACAGCTCGCCGATGTAGCGGTTAAACGCCTCGTCATTTTTCAGCCAGAGCTTGATGCTTTCGGCGCGCTCGGCCATCTCCGGGGAGTGCTGCAGGTTATCGATCAGCTTGCGCACCGCGCTATCGAAAGCGTGGCGCAATTGATGATGGCTGTCGTGGCTGACATCGTCCAGCAGCGTATTGACCGCATCGGCCACCAGGTCTGCGCTGTGCTCCCCCAGCCACTCCCGGGGCAGGAGCCTGGCCTTCAGCGGGTGCTCCCGCTCCAGCCAGCGGATAATCTGCCGGGCGATAAATTCCCGGCTGCTCTCTTTTTGCAGCAGGGCGACAAGCTGGGCAATCATCGCGTCGAGCAGCTGCTGGTGGCGCTGATTTTTGGTCATGCTCTCCAGCATCAGCGCCCCGGTACCGGTAAGATCGACCTTATCAATCGCCTTGTGCACCGCGCGCTTGAGCAGGCCCTGAATGCGCGCATCGTCGGTCAGCTCCAGAAAACCGCCCATCACCTGGATCAGATGCTGGCCGACCCGGCGGGCGTTTTCCGGCTGGCTGAACCAGCGTCCGAGCATGCGGGCGGGATCGTGCTTCTCAATCAGCCCCACCAGCGAGCCGGTATCGAGAAACTTCTCCTGCACGAAAAGGCCGAGATTATCGGCAATGCGCGTCTTGTTGCGGGGAATGATCGCGGTGTGGCGGGCGATAAACGGCAGCGGCACCCGGCGAAACAGCGCCACTACCGCGAACCAGTCCGCCAGCGCGCCGACCATCGCGGCTTCAGAAATGGCCTTCAGCGCCTGCACCCAGCGGGCGGGCGGCAGAAACAGCGTAGTAGTAAAGACGGCGGCGGCGATCAGCAGCAGGGAGAGCGCCAGCAGCTTGACCCGCCGGAGCTGGGCTAATTTATCCATAGGCAGGGAAAACGCGGCTTACCGCAGCACCATTTTCAGCAGCGAAGGTTTGACCACCGCGTTGAGCGTCAGCATTGCCGCGCCTTTCACCATGCTGCGGGCCAGCTGACGGACGGTGGTATCGATATAGGCATTATCGTTGCGCGCGGTGAGCCAGCCGAAGCCTTCCATCTGCGCCAGCAGCGCGCTGCCGCTGACGCGGCTCTCGTCGAAGCGCACCGCCACTGAACCCGCATAGCGTCGGTAGATAACCTCCTTGACGCCCGCCGCGCCTTTTAACTGCGCAAGCTGCGGCGCGACCTGCTGCGGATTGCGCAGAATAAAGTCGGAGCGTACGCGAAGTCGGTTCTGGGTCTGATGCAGATAGGGGGTCATAACGTCATCCTGCAGGTCACTGGTAATGATAATGATTTACCTTATATCTAGCATAATCATTGTGCTTATGTATTCAACTTTTTGTCGCCTGCGCTGATATTTGACCTGAGGCAAGCTCGTGCCAGATAACCCTTCTCTCTGTGGGTATTAACGTGCCGCTTAAGGTAAATTACCCCCCGCCATTGCGCGCACCATACCCAAATGATGACCACCCTTTTCCGTACAGGTACCCGCATGCAGTTCGATGATTTGAACAATCTGATGACGCTTCGCCGCTACGTTGAGATTGCCCACCATATTCCCGGCCGCCTGCGCCTGCGCTTTACCAGCAAACTGGTCTCCGCGCTGAGCAAAAGCCGCCTCAGCGGCCTGGACTCCCTCTGTTCAGCGGAAGGTTATCTGCACAGCTATACCCTGAATACCGGGACCGGCAGCCTGCTGCTTGAATACAACGCCCGGGCGCTTTCGCCTGCGCTGCTGACGCAGCTGTTTGGCGCCGATGACGCCCGGGCCGGCGAGGCGCTGGCCGCTATCCATACCCTTTTAACCCCGCAATAACCCCTAACATAAAGAGAACGATGATGAGCAACAATTCCCAGCCAAATCCGATGCCTCCTTACTGGACGCCTTACGGCTACGTTTATCCGCAGCCGTCTCAGCAGGCGCCAGAGCAGCCGCAAATGCCGCCGATGGGCTGGCCGCAGCCGCCGGTCTGGCCGGGCCAGATGATGCCGGGCTATGTGCCGATGGGCTACCCGATGCCGCCGCAGCCGATGATGCCTCAGCAGCCGGTCATGCCGCCGCAGGGCCATCAGCACTGCCACCAGCCGGCGCCGGGCTTCGACTGGAGCCAGCACGCGCAGGGCATGGTGGAAGAGATGATGGGCGAGCAGGCCGGGATGCTGAAAAACATCGTCAGCATGATCGGCATCGACGATAAAGAGTTCTGGAAAGGGGCGATGATCGGCGCGGCGGCGACCCTGCTGCTGAGCAACGACAGCGTTCGCGGCATGCTGATGCAGACCCTCTCCGGCACCGGTGAAATGCTTAAAACCGGCGGCAGCAAGGTGAAGGAGGCGGTGATGAGCGGCGCGGGCTCCATCCGCGAGACTGCAGCCACCGGCGGCACTATCTTCCGCGATACCGTCAGCGCCGGCAAAGAGGGCTTCCAGGAGTCCGTCGCCCGCAACCGTAAAGCGGCAGAGCCTGAGTGCGGAGATGACGGCGATGAGCAACAGTCGTGATGATTTTAGTCCGGTAAACCGGGCGCTGGTCGCCGGGGCGCTGGTGGGCGCTACCGGCTCGTGCATTGCGCAGTGGAAAAACTACCAGTCCGGGGAACAGTCGCTGAACATGACCGCGCTGAACGTCGCCCGCGATGCCGCCAAAGGCGCGGCGATCGGCGGCGGCGTGATGGCGATCTCCCGGGCCGGGGCCGGACGCCCCTTACTCTCTACGCTTGCCATTATCAGCGCCGGCGTGGCCAGCATGTACCTGCTGGATGAAATAAAGAAGAAAAATGAGCGTGAAAACCATGAATAACAATCAATACCTGTACCCTTACCTCCTGCCAAATGGCCAGGTGGCCTATATGCCTTATCCGGGCCAGCAGCCGGTCGCCCCGCAGCCGCAGGCCGCCTACCGCCGGGCGAACGGCCGCACCCACCTTATCAGCGGGCTGGTGGCGGGCGCCGCCATTACCTATCTGCTGACCAATCGCCAGGTGCAGCAGGGTATCTCCGGCGCGGCGGGCAAGGTGTGGGGCACCGTGCGCGGCGAAGTGGAGGAGATGAAGGAGCGCATGGCGGATCTGCAGGCCGAGCTGGAGTACTACCGCGGCCAGGAGCAGGACAGCGAGTGAGTCATCCAGCGACTGAATCGATAAGCATTGTTCACCGCCTGCCGGGGCGCCTGCGCCTGCGCGTTCCGCAGCTGGCGAGCTGCCCGGATGGCGCAGGCTGGTTCCGCCAGCAGCTGCTGGCGCTGCCCGGGGTCAGCGGCGTGCGCCTGCGCCCGGCCGCCCGCTCGGCGGTGGTAGAGTTTGACCCGCAGGTCAGCGGGGCGGAGGCGCTGCTGGCGCAGATAGCCGACATCGACTGGCGGCAGCGCAGCGAAGGCGAGTACGAGCCGGAATACTGCATGGCCGATAACCTGGTCAACGCCGGCGGCCTGGCGCTGGCCCAGCTCCTGCCGAAGAAGTGGGGCGGGCTGTCGACGCTGCTGCTCACCGCGCCGACCCTGATTGACGGCCTGGATACCCTTTCGCAGCGCCAGCTGAAGACCGAAGTGCTGGACGCCCTGGCGCTCGGTATCTCCATGAGCCGGGGCGATCACCGCACCGCGATGGTCACCCAGTCGCTGCTGACCCTCGGCGAGTATATGGAGCAGCAGACCAGCCGCCACTCCGACGCCCTGCTGGCCAGCCTGATGCAGCCGCAGGATCATCCTGTATGGGTCGAGCGCGGCGGCGAAAGCATTGAGATCGCCTCCAGCGAACTGGCGGAAGGCGACGTGATGCTGCTGGGGCCGGGCGACAGCATTCCGGCCGACGGCAAGGTGCTGCGCGGCGTCGGGCTGATTAACCAGTCGTCGATGACCGGCGAAAGCGTGCCGGTGCGCCGCGAGCGCGGGGCCTGGCTGTATGCGGGTACCCAGGTGCAGGAGGGCAATATCGCGGTGGTGGCGGAGAAAGTGGGCGATGCCTCGTCAACCGCCAACATCCGCCGCTTTATTACCGAGTCCCTCGGCCAGCGCAGCGAAACCCAGCAAGTCACCCAGAAGATGGCCGACCGCCGGGTGGCTATCACGCTCGGCGTCGGCGCCGCCGTCTTCGCCATGACCCGCGATATGCGCCGCCTGGCCTCCGTCTTCCTGGTGGACTACTCCTGCGCCCTCAAGCTCAGTACGCCGATCGCCTTTAAGTCGATCATGTACCGGGCGGCGCGCAGCGGTCTGCTGCTGAAGGGCGGCCGGGCGATTGAGCAGCTGGCCGCCGTGGACACCGTGGTGTTTGATAAGACCGGCACCCTTACCATGGGCGACATGCTGGTCACCGACGTGGTGAGCTTCGACCCGCAGCACACCTGGGCCGAGCGGCTGCTGGCGATCGCCGCCTCCGTCGAGGAGCACAGCAACCATCCGCTGGCCCACGCTATCGTGGCGGCGGCGGAAGATCACGACCTGCCGCACATCAACCACGGCGAGGTGGAGTACGTTATCGCCCACGGCCTGATCTGCGAGCTGGACGGACACAGCATGCAGATCGGCAGCCGCCACTTTCTCAGCGAGCACTACCAGATTGACTTCTCTGCCAATCAGGCCGATATCGCCCAGCTGGAGCAGCAGGGGCGCCACCTGCTGTTTATCGCCCTCGATAACCGGCTGGTGGGGATGATTGGCCTGCAGGATAACGTCCGTCCGGAGGCGGCGGAGATCATCGCCGCCCTGCGCGACGGCGGTATCGGCGAGGTGATTCTGCTGACCGGCGACAGCGAGCGCAAGGCGCAGCAGCTCTCGGGCGAGCTGGGCATCGACCGCTACTTCGCCCAGTCTACGCCGGAGAGCAAGGTCGAGGTGGTGCGCCAGCTGCAGGCCCAGGGCCGCCGGGTGCTGTTCGTCGGCGACGGCATCAACGATGCGCCGGTGCTGACCCAGGCCGATATCGGGCTGGCGATGAACAAGAGCACCGAGCTTGCCCAGCAGGCGGCGGACGCGGTGCTGCTGCAGGACAACCTGCACGGCGTCACCGTCGCCCGCGAACTGGCGCAGCAGGCGATGAAGCTGGTCAACAGCAACATCAAAATCACCGAGTGGGTCAACAGCGCCATTATGCTGGCCGCCGCCCTCGGCTGGCTGTCGCCGGGGAGCAGCGCCCTGCTGCACAACGGCACGACGCTCGGCGTGCTGCTGCGCTCGCTGGCGGCGCGCAAGGCGCGTTAAGTCAGGCGCGCGAAGGTCCGCCTTCGCGCGCTTTCTCAGCGGTTGTCGAAGGTATCGTTACCGGCATCGTTGTTGCCGCTGACGGAAACCTGCACGTTGCTGAAGTTCATCCCCTCCACGGCGACAATCCTGCCGAACTCCCGGGCCGCGATACGGCAGTCTGAAAAGCTGACGTTCTGCATCGGCCGTTCGGGAAAGGCCACCAGATCGAAGGCCCGTGCGGGCAGGGCGTAGTCCTCGCTGAGCGTCGCCTCGACGCCGCTGACTGCGATATTGCGCACCCGCGTCATCTCCATCGCCTCCGGCACCCGGCTCGCCACCGCCCGCCAGCTCTCCGGCAGCGCGTCAGGGTTATCCATCCGCTTGCGGTTGTAAGCGTTGTGCCAGTCCATGATCCACGAGAAGGGGAACTGCACGTTGCGCATGCGCAGGTTTTCAGCCCGCACGTTTTCAATCACGCCCCCGCGCTCGCGGGCGGACTTCATCCGCAGGCCGCAGGCGGCGCCGTCAAAATCGATGTCGTGGATATGGACATTGCGGATGCCGCCGCTCACCTCGCTGCCCAGCGTTACGCCGTAGCCGGAGCGGATGACGCAGCGGTCGATTTCAATTGCCTCTGACGGCCTGTTGACCCGCAGTCCGTCGCCGTCGCGGCCCGACTTCACCGCGATGCCGTCATCGCCGCAGGCGATATCGCAGCCGGTAACGCGCACCCGCCTCGAGGAGTCGATATCGATTCCGTCGGTGCTGGGGCCGTGGTTATCGCGAATAGTGACGCCGCTGACCAGCACGTCCTCGCAGTAGGTGATTTGCAGATTCCAGAAGCCAGACCGGCGGAAGGTGATGTCCGCCACGCGCGCGCCGCGCGCATTGTGCAGCAGGCAGGCGCGCGGGCGCTTGATCAGGTAGTCTGCTATCCAGCGCAGGCCCTGTTCATCGTACTCCCGGCGCAGGCCGCCGTTTTGATTTTCGCCCCAGTAGAGGTTCCACCAGTGCGGTCCCTGACCGTCAATCGTGCCGCTGCCGGTAATCTCAACGCCGCTGACGTCGATGGCGTTGAGGATCGCGGCGGGCCAGCGCATCTCAACGCCCGCAATCCGGCTGAATATTTCCGGATAATCGGCAATGTCGGTGACACCGAGCAGCGTGGCGCCCGCCGCCAGGCGCAGGCGGCTGCCGGTGCGCAGAAAAAGGGCGCCGGTAAGCCAGGTTCCCTGCGGAATGATGACCTCGCAGCCGTCGGCAGCTCCGGCATCAATGGCCCGCTGAATTGCCGCCGTATCGCTGCGCAGGCCGCGGCCGGTGGCGCCAAAATCGTGAACGCTGAGCGTCTTGGCTGTCATGCCCGATCTCCTGTGGTGGATCTTCTCAGGCAGATTCTAACGCAGGGCCGCGCCGGCGGCCTTGACGAGGCTGCCATCGGGCCGGCGGAGGTGGCAGCGGCGGGAAGATAGCCGCGCAGCGCCTGGAGAATGCGCGCAAGGTGGTCCGGGAGCGGTTCGTCGTACTACAGGGTGTAGAGGCCGGCGGGAACGGTCTCAAGCGGCCTGATAAACCTCACGCCGGGCCAGTGGATCAGCGCGCTATTTTTTGAGCGCCTATTGAAGCCGATCACAAAAAAAAGCCAATCCATGAAAATTTTGCGCCAAGCGGGGATAAGCCGGAAGGCCTATCAAATATTCCACCAAAAGGCGTTAATAACTTTTGTCTTAAATTAAACGGCTGCTTAATCTCATTTCAAGTTTACTCGATAGGCTTACGCACTTGGGTATTAAATGTTAACTCTAATTGGCGTTGTGCTGAGGTAATTATGAGGCAAAAGGCGATTATGATGGTAATTGCGTTCCTTTCCTATATGGGAATGGCAGCGTTTGTTACCCAGATTGGTATATTGATATCTCCGATGGCGTCTTATTTTGGGGTTTCTGCGGTGGAGATGGGCGCGCGATTCTCTTTTCTTACTGCCGGAACCTTAACCGGAACGTTTATTGCGCTATTTATGTTTGATAAATTCAGTATTAAACGTTCATACATGATTTTGTATATACCGCTACTGATTTGTGGCGCGATTATATCTTTAACGCCGAATATACATATTCTCAGCGCCGCCATGTTTATTCTTGGTATTGGCTGTGGGGCTGGTTTATCTGCCGGTGCGGTGATTATTTCGAAAACCTTTGACGATAATCAGCGTGCCTCCATGTTTATGCTCACCGACTGCGCATTCAGCCTCTCCGGCTTTATTTATCCGGGGATCACCACCTTTACTCTGGCGGTGGGTTTAAGCTGGAAGTATGGCTTTACGGCTGCGCTGGTGTGTATCGTCCTGATCCTGCTGGCGCTGCCGTTTGTCACCTTCCCGAAGGTATCGAAGAAGGAGCAGATGGGCGCGGAGCAGCGCGTTGAGTACTCCACGCAGTCTATCTGGATCGGGCGGGTTTTCCTGTACGGTTTCCTGCTGTGCATGTACCTCATCGGGCAGAATGTGCTGATGACCTGGGGGCCTAACTATCTGATTGAGAGATTCAGCGTTACGGCGACGGAAAGTAATATGGTTATCAGCTATTACTGGGGCGCGGCGGTGATTGGTCTGATTCTCTCTTCTATTATCGTCATGAAGATCCCACCGCGTAAGTTTATGATATTTGCCACCAGCATGGGGACGCTCCTGACGTTTACCATGTATACCGCACCGTCGTTTAATGTCTTTATTGCGGCTGCGACCCTGTTAGGCTTTTTTACCTCCTGCATCTTTAAAATGGGCATTGCGATTGGCTCTATGCAGGTTAAAAACGCGCCGCCGCGACTGGTGACCTTTCTGCTGCTGTCCGGGACCATCGGCGCAATGATCGCACCGGCTGTTTCTGCCTTTATTGTTCATCTGTTGAGCCTGAAAGTATCGATGCTGCTGGTGTTTATTTCTTATCTCTCGGTATTTTTAGCGTTCATTACCGTGTACTACAAAGAAATTAAAGAGATCGGCGTCAACCACAGCGAAAAAGCCAGTGCGGCACACTGATCGACCATTTATATCGTTAACCTAATTATCACTGTATTTAACCAGGAGTTATATCATGGCTAAGATGTTACATACCCATTTAGATGAAAATGATGTTGGCCGCTACGCGTTTTTACCCGGCAGCCCGGAGCGCGTGCCGCTGATTGCAGAGTATCTCGACGATTTTAAAAAGGTGATGCAGCATCGCGAGCATACGACCTACAGCGGCTATCTCGAAGGTGAGCTGGTGCTGGTGACCTCTACCGGAATGGGCGGCTCCTCCTCCGCTATCTGTACCGAGGAACTGGGCAAGCTGGGCGTGGATACCTTTATCCGCATCGGTACCGGCGCTTCGACCTCTCCGGACGTCAACAAGGGCGACCTGGTGATCCTGAACGGCACCGTACGCATGGAAGGCACCAGCTCTCACTACGTCCCGATGGAGTTTCCGGCGGTGCCGGACTACCAGGTCTTAACGGAGCTGGATAAAGCCTCCCGGAAGCTCGGTTTTAATTACAAAGTTGGCATCTCTATCACCAAGGACTCCTTCTTTACCCAGATTGAGCCGGAAACGCGTCCGAACGGCTGGGAGCTTAAGCACAAGTGGGAATCTTATGTGAAGGGCGGGGCGATCATTACCAGTATGGAAGAGGCCGTGCTCTTTGTTATCGGTACCTCCTTTAACTATCGCATGGGTTCTGTACTGGTGTGCGCGACCGATTATACCGGCCCTGACGTTAAAGCTAAGCAGACCGTGAAGGCAGCGCCAACCGCCGACGGTTACCCGCGCGAGCACATTCATAAAGGTATCGAAGTGGGTATTGAAGCCATGCGTCAGCTGATTCTGAGCGATAAGCAGAAGCGGGCCTAATCCCCCTGGCCGCACCCGGCAATGTCATGCCGGGTGCGGAGCACGGACAAAATAACGACGCGAAATTTTGAATCCTGTCGTAATAAAAGCGGAGTGTTGTGATGCGAAAGGATCTGTCTGATTTACGTCAGGGATAATGATATGAAAACCAACGTTGCTGCACTCGGCTCTCTGCTTCTCTCTGTTTTTTCTTTTAACGCTATGGCTGCAGAGAGCAATAGCCCACAATATTTATCTGACTGGTGGCACCAAAGCGTCAATGTGGTGGGCAGCTACCACACCCGCTTTGGCCCGCAGATCCGCAATGATACCTACCTGGAATATACGGCGCTGGCCCGCAAGGACTGGTTTGACTTTTACGGCTACGCCGACCTCCCGGTTTTTTTCGGCGGTAACTCTACGGCTAAGGGGATCTGGAACAAAGGCTCTCCGCTGTTCGTCGAGATAGAGCCGCGATTTTCCATCGATAAATTAACCGATAGCCATCTTGGCTTTGGCCCCTTTAAAGAGTGGTACTTCGCTAATAACTATATCTTTGATGCCGGGCGGAACTCCGACTCCCGACAAAGCACGTGGTATATGGGACTGGGGACAGATGTCGACACCCATTTACCCATGAGCCTGTCGCTGAATGTTTATGCCAAATATCAGTGGAAGAACTATGGTGCCACTAATGAAAATGAGTGGGATGGCTATCGCTTTAAAATTAAATATTTCGTTCCGATTACCCCGCTGTGGGGCGGTAATTTAAGCTATGTTGGTTTTACTAATATAGACTGGGGATCTTCATTAGGTTCTGACAGCGCCCGCGATATAAACGGCAATCATATCCGCAGCAATAATTCAGTGGCCTCAACGCATATTCTTACGCTTAATTATGCCCACTGGCACTATGCTGCTGTAGCACGTTACTGGCACCACGGCGGACAGTGGACAGACGGCGCGACGTTAAATTTTGGTAACGGTAATTTTACAACCCGCAATACCGGTTGGGGCGGCTATTTTATTATTGGCTACGATTTTTGATAAAACCCGGATATACTTAGCGTAGTACATTTAGCCTGCCGTGGGGGGAATATATCTATGGGTAAATTAAGCAGACTCTCTGCAGCCACCGGCCTGTCTGTTTCAACAATCTCACGGGTATTAAATCGCTCTGCGAATGTATCAGCTGAAAAAAGAGAAGCGGTGCTGGCGGCAGCTAAAGCGCTCGGTATTATGGGCGGCGTTAAAGCCTATCATAATCTTATCGTGGTGGTCAGCGATGGCCGCAACGATCCCTTCCACCACGAAGTGATTGAGGGGATCAACAGCCTGTGCAGTGAGTTTGGCTACAGCCTTGTTGAGTTTAAGCTGAATGCCAATAATTTTATCCGCGAAAAAATAGAGCCCATCGCCAGCGCGATTATTTTTATCGGCGAAAGATCCTGTAACGGTTCGGTGAAAGAATTAGGCGTCCCCTATATTTTTATCGGTGACTCAATTATGGATGCGACGGTACCCAGTATTAAGATTGATAATCTGCAGGCCGCGCATACCGCGACAAAATATTTGTGCGAACGCGGGCATCGGCGCATTGGGCAAATTCTCGGCGATAAGTCGCTAAAGCTCGTTGAGCTCAGAAATATGGGTTATAAAAGCGCGCTGCGCCAGGCGGGGGTTACCGTCGATATGTCATGGAACTACTACGGTGATTTCAGCTTTCGCGCTGGCGAGAAAGCCATGGACTATTTCATGCGCCTCCCCGAAAGGCCTACCGCTATTTTTTCACACTGCGACCGGATGGCTATCGGGGCAATGAAGCGCGCTAACGAAATGGGCCTGTCCGTTCCCGATGATATCTCGCTGATTGGCTTTCAGAACATCGAGATAGCCGAGTACATGGCGCTGACCACCGTATCGCAAAATTTGCGGCAGATAGGCCGCAGCGCCTGCATGGCGATCCACGAAAAGATAACCAAAAATAAAGATATTGCCAGCGTGCTCTATTTTCCCGATGTGGTTGAGCGCGGTACGGTCAGGCGTATCTGAATATCACATTACGTACCGGAGAACTTATGAAACGTGCATTTATTATGGTGCTGGACTCGTTTGGTATCGGCGCCACCGAAGACGCGGATCGCTTTGGCGACGTCGGGGCCGACACGCTGGGCCACATTGCAGAAGCCTGCGCCAGAGGCGAGGCCGACAACGGCCGCCAGGGCCCGCTTAACCTGCCTAACCTGACCCGCCTGGGCCTGGCGAAGGCCCACGAAGGCGCCACCGGCGAGATCCCGGCGGGCATGGACGGCAGCGCCGATATCGTCGGCGCCTACGCCTGGGCGCACGAGCTCTCCTCCGGGAAGGACACGCCGTCGGGGCACTGGGAAATCGCCGGCGTGCCGGTGCTGTTCGACTGGGGCTACTTCCCGGCGCATGAGAACAGTT
>OJWB01000107.1_pt1 | contig 18013 bp, 21 predicted proteins | sample 1600321 | NCBI WGS metagenome assembly OJWB01 (sample SAMN04436905, study PRJEB24849) | human gut metagenome | biome: human gut; feature: NICU; material: stool | host: Homo sapiens | place: USA: Saint Louis, MO | collected 2012-04-01
CCTTAAGCGTGATGGCCCGCACTTGGCCATTGCGCTTAAGGTCCTTACACGCAGATTTCTGCGCCGGGGAGCGCGTTATGGGCATAAGCCAGAACATAAGCGGCCTTAAGCGTGATGGCTGGGCTTTGGCCATTGCGCTTAAGGTCCTTACACGCAGACTTCTGCTCCAGCGAACGCGTGACGGTCATCAGCGATGAAAGTGGGGATGAGATGGCACATTTAAGTGAGGTTATGACTCAAGCTGTACCAACTGAAACAGCGACCGGATTATCGCAGCATGCGACTGATTTGCTGATCGGACTCATGTATGCGGATCGGCTGGATTCTGAGAGTAACACCAAGAAGCGGAAAATATTTCGTGGTGGTCGACCATTTTTTGAGCGCTATGGACAAATTGCAGGGGTAGAGCATCGGGGTAAATTGAAAAAAGCACGGCGGGAGCTTGAACTGAATGGCGCCTTGGATTGTGCGCAACCAGGGGATAAGTCCTATCAATTAACGCAGACGCCATGGCAGATTTTTAAACAGTTCAACGGGATGATGGCCTCGCCGGTTCAAGTGAGTCGAACCTACGATGTTAAATCCTTTAGCGAGCTATTAAAGCGCAGCAGTCTTGCTCGTAAAAACTTCCCATTGAATACGGAAGGGGCAGTTATGCTGCAAACTGATACTTTTGGTAGTGAACAACCCTTGATGTATGCTGTTTCGCCAGCAACTTATCACCGGTTGACTGAAGCCGAAGCAAGGATGAAAACAACGGTACCAGACACCCGTCAGCGACTGGTTAACGTTCAGGCTTGGTCGGTTGATCCGGCATTGATTAGCGGCTGGCTGCACGCTGGCCTGCCCACCCCGCAAGCCGATCCGATTCACCAATATTTAGCGGCTTTATCATCTTCATCGCTTCAATTTCAAAAAGAAGCGGCGCGGCTGGTTGCGGCAGTGCTTCACTGAACTTTGATCTCAAGACTGCATCGGCAAGGTGTGGCGTTGGGGTATCGGCCTTAGCGATCATTAGGTGCTAAGGCTGTTTTTTTATGCTTTTAGTTTGCTTGGCAGTGCGATCGTGTAAAATAGGACTATCATTAACAAGCAATCGCAGCACATGTGATTAAGATGGAGGTAGCGATGACGACGAATACACGGATTGAATCAGACACTTTGGGACCGGTTGAAATTCCGGAAACGGCTTTATGGGGACCGCAGACTGAACGCAGCCGTCATAATTTTCAAGCCGGACCGCTTATGCCGTTGCCGCTCATCAAAGCGCTGCTGCAAATCAAAAAAGCGGCAGCGCGGGCGAATGTGGCAGCTGACGTTTTGCCTGCTCCCAAAGGCCAACTGATCACGCGGGCTGTAGACACGTTATTGGCTTTGCCTGATGAAAAATTACAAGCTAATTTTCCGCTGCATGTTTACCAAACAGGATCCGGCACCCAAACAAACATGAATGTAAATGAGGTTGTCAGTCATCAGGCAGCCAAACTCAATCCTGACTTACCCATTTTACCTAATGACGATGTTAACCATAGTCAAAGTTCAAACGATACATTTCCGACCGCGATGAACATTACGGCCGCGATTGCTGTCAATCACTTGCTGGCTGCTGTTGATGACTTGATCGCGGCATTCCAAACGAAAGCCAAGCAATATGACCATACCGTTAAAATTGGGCGGACACATTTGCAGGATGCCACACCGTTAACTTTTGGCCAGGAAGTCAGCGGTTGGATTGCGATGTTAGCGCACGATCGAACGGCGATTGAACAGTTGAAACCGGCACTTTTTCGTTTGGCCATTGGCGGTACGGCGGTTGGTACCGGATTAAACGCAGCGCCAAACTTTGGGCGGATTGTGGCTGGGCGTTTGAGTGATGTTTATCACTTGCCACTGACCGCCCAAACAAATAAATTTGCGGCATTGGCGGCCCATTCTGAAATCAGCAATGTTCACGGGGGTATTAAGACATTAGCCGCCGATCTGTTGAAAATTGCCAATGATATTCGGTTTCTGGCAAGTGGTCCACGAGCAGGTTACGGTGAATTGCGGATTCCAGCCAATGAACCGGGAAGCTCGATCATGCCTGGGAAGGTGAACCCAACGCAAGCAGAGGCACTTACCATGGCTGCGGTGCGAGTGATGGGTAATGATACCACGATCACGGTTGCCGCCTCCCAAGGTAACTTTGAGCTGAATGTCTATAAACCAGTGATCATCAGTACGTTTCTTGAATCGACGACGTTACTGACACAGACGATCACCAGCTTCACGCAAAAACTTGTAGCAGATTTGACCGTCAATGCCCCGCGTATGCAGGCACTCGTTGCGCATTCCTTAATGACGGTGACTGCCCTTACGCCGCATATCGGCTATGAAAAAAGTGCTGCCATCGCTCAGCTAGCTGAACGCACGGGAACGGATCTCAAGGATGCGGCAATTCAAACCGGTTACGTGACTGAGGCGGAGTTTGATGCTTGGGTTGACCCGGCTAAAATGACTGGAATTTAAAGCCAGACACCACTGATCAATAGCGAAAGTCACGATTGGAGCGAGCGACATGAAAAATCAAAAAATGGGATTCTTCGGGTTTTTGATCATCATCTTTATCATTGCCATGTTGGTACAATATTGGTATATCTTTGTCGCAGTCCTTGTCCTTGGCGGTGCGGCTTATTTGTACTACTATCGGCGCCAACAAGCCATTGCAGCCCAGGCAGCCAAAACGGCCCAAGCCCAAGCAGCGGAGCAGGCGACTATTGCCAGGCTAAAGGCATACAAAGATCTGTTAGATACCGGAGCCATCACGCAGGAAGATTACAATCACAAAAAAGCCGAGCTGTTACGGCTCGACTCACATGAAGAACTTAAATTTTAAAACGGTGGCCAATAACTTAAGGGTTTAATGTTCGTCATTGGTTGCGGTAGTTAACGGAACGCCTTTAGCACCGCCGGAAATACTTTCGATAAAATCGAGGAAAGTTGGCGCAATTCCCAACTCGTCAAGGTCTTCGGGGGCGATCTGATAGCGGATCGCCTTTTCGTCGTGGGCAAGTATTTTTTGTACCCAGTGTGGCTCGCGAATCATTTCGTGGCCGATAGCAACCAGATCAAATGCTGCCGCGGCTTTTTCGGCTTCTGCAGGGGTCTTGATGCCGCCAACCACAATGATCGGAAAGGCGCCGGCGACATGATCGCGAATAACGTCATTGATGATGGCAGGATTATCCGGATCACGCAATGATGTCCGCCATACGTCAGATTGGGAGACGTGCAGGTAGTCAATTTTGGTGGCTTTTAAAGCATCAATGAGCGCTAATGTGTCGTCTAAAGTGATACCGGGCTGCTCTAACTCTTCCGGTGAAATACGGTAGCCCAACAGGAAGGGACGATCGGCAGTTTCGGCAATGACTTTTTCCGCTTCATGCACCACGGCTAAGGGGAAACGCATCCGTTTGTCTCGCGTGCCGCCCCATTCATCGGTTCGCCGGTTAGAATGCGGGGAGTAGAATTGCTGAATCAGGTAGGTGTTAGCGCCGTGCAATTCCACGCCGTCAAAACCGGCTTCGATTGCCCGACGCACCGCCTGACCGAAATCGTGGATGGTCGCTTCAATTTCTTCAGTTGTGAGGGCTCGCGGCGTTTCATAACCAGGACGAGGCGCGGCAACCGCACTGGCACTGACGGGTTGCTGCCCGCGCAAAATCTTACTATTGCTCATACGACCAGCACTAAAAATCTGCAAAACCGCTTTAGAGCCGCCTGTTTTCATCGCAGTTGCCAGACGACTTAAACCGGGGATGAACCGATCGTCAGCCACACTTAATTCGCCTTCAAAGCCCTTGCCAAGCGGATTGACATTGGCGGTTCCGGTAATGAAAAGACCAACGCCTCCAGCGCGCTTTTGATAATATTCAATTTCGTCTTGCGTGACCGTACCATCTTCAAAAGAAAGCCGGGTTGTCATCGGCGGAATAACAATACGATTCTTCAAGGTGATGGCCTGATTTTTGAACGTAAAAGGTTTTAAAAAAGCATAATCTGACATAAAAAACTCCTTTGAAAAGACTCAATCCGATTAACGCTGCTGAGTGACCGGACGCAACAACACTTCGTTAACCGCCACGTTGTCAGGTTGATCAATGGCATACAAAACCGCGTTGGCAACATCGGTAGCGGTGAGTCCGTTATTTTTCTCATCGGCTTCTACTGCTGCGCGGCGCTTTGGATCACTGATGGTGCTGAACAACTCAGTATTCACAGCGCCCGGGGAAATCATGGTTGTTTTAATGTGGTTGGCTGCTTGTTCCTGACGCAAACCGTCCATAATTGCCTGAATTGCCCATTTAGTGCCGGAATAGACAGCAGTTCCGGGATGCACGATATGACCGGCCACAGAATCAGTCGTAATGATTTGGCCACTGTGCTGTTCGATCATATGCGGTAAAACAGCGGCGATGCCATAAAGGACGCCCTTGATATTAACATCGACCATCCGTTCCCACTCGTCAACTTTCAACTCAGCCATTTCTGAAAGCGGCATAAGACCGGCATTATTGAACAAAACGTCAACGTGTCCAAATGTCTTAATGGCTAAGTCGACTAGGGATTTGACTTGGTCTTGATTCGTGACGTCCGTTGCTTGGTAACGAATCTGATCGTTTCCAAAAGGTTCCGCCAACTTGGCAAGGCGATCCTCACGCCGCGCGCCAATCACTAACTTTGCACCGGCTTGCGCCAATACCTGCGTGGTTGCAGCGCCAATACCACTTGACGCGCCGGTAATCACGACGACTTTATCTTTAACAGTCATTTTGAACCCTCCTGATAATTTTCGCTAATTAAAAATAAGTGTTATCACCTTTAAATTAACGCGCCTAAAAGATGCTGACAAGTCGTTTTATTGAAATTCTCATATTAGCTTGACCTTAAGTGGACTTTAGGGGATAGAATTGAGGTGTCATTGGATTGTGGGCGGACGGTGGCGCTTGGGGTTGTGGTCGGCGCACGCTCACCATAACGCGCTCCCCGGCGCAGGGGCTTGCGTGTAAGGACCTTGGTCGCAATGGCCAAAGCCCGGCCATCACGCCCAAGGCCGCTTACACTCCGGCCCCTAAGCGCGCTGGCTCACGCTCACTAAGAAAGGAGTTTTGCTGTCATGAAACAAGTGCAATTAGGTGGTTCTAATTGGAAAGCTTCCAGTGTTGCATTGGGAATTATGCGGATGAATGTTTTGTCTCCGGAAAAAGCGGCTTCGGTTTTGGATAACGCTTATGACGATGGAATTAATTTCATCGATTCGGCGGATATTTATGGTCAAGGTAAGTCGGAAGAGGTTTTTGGCGAGGCTTTGAAGCAAGCTAAAGTTAACCGTGACCAGTTGTATATTCAGTCTAAAATCGGGATTGTGGTAGATCCAAAACGTTCACACGGCAGCTTGGTTTTCGGCAAACGGTATGACTTTTCCAAAGAACACCTATTGTCAGCGGTTGATAGCATTCTGCAGCGCTTGCAAATCGATTATCTGGATTCGGTTTTGTTGCATCGTCCGGATCCATTGATGGAAGTGGATGATGTGGCGGCTGCGTTTGATGAATTGCAGCAAAGCGGTAAGGTGCGGCATTTTGGGGTTTCTAACTTCAATCCCGAACAAATTGCGCTGTTGCAGGAGAATCTGCATCAACAACTTTTGATTGATCAGGTCCAGTTCTCAGTAGCCCACACTGGCATGGTTGATGCGGGCATGCATACCAACATGGCCGATGACCGGTCTGTTGATCATGATGGGAGCTTGCTGCCATATCTGCAACGCAAACATATGACCCTGCAGGCATGGTCGCCGTTCCAGTACGGGATGTTTGAGGGCACCTTCATCGACAGTCCCAAGTTCAAAGCATTAAATGACGAGCTGCAAAAAGTCGCCGATCATTATCACACGAATAAAAATGCGATCGCTGTTGCATGGTTACTGCGGCATCCGGTGGGCGTTCAGGTTATTCTCGGTTCAATGAATCCTGAACACATCAAAGAAAGTGCAGAAGGTGCCGATATTACCTTGACGCGGCAGGAATGGTACGACATTTACTTCGCGGCTGGCAACGATTTGCCGTAATGGTCAAGACAAAAGGGGCACTTCATGTAGGCGCCTCTTTTTCGTTACGGCTTTAATCAGGTGGCAATAGGTGGCGCTTGATTTTTGACTCGTTCAGGTGCATACTCTGGAAAAATTCCTTGATGCAACTGTACAATGGTAGCAGGGTCTATCGTTTTAGGAGGCAAATGTCATGTCAGACAAGAAACAAGCGTTATTCGAAATGTTGAGTAAAGCATATAGTAGTCCGGCCGTGAAAGCTGATGCCAAATTAAAGCAAATAATCGAATCCAACGCGAAACAACTGGAAGATGCAGAGGACAAAACAGCCTATGTCGCAGTCGTGACCCAGCTATCGCATGATATTTCCAAGTATTATCTCATTCATCACGCGATTCCGGCCGAGATGATCGCCATTTTCAATGCGATCAAGACGGATGTGCCGGCAGATCAGGTCAATGCCAAGCGTTATCGCGATCAGGCGCTGGCTGCTGGGCTAGTCGCTTTTCCAATTGTCTGGGGTGGCGGACATTAAGTAGCTGGATGGAATATGAATTTGTTCGATGCTGATGAACTGTGTCACTTCAGTCTTTTTACGACTATGCTGAAATACGCGCTTCCGATTAGTCGTGGTTAATGCACCACGGCTTTTTCTATGTGCTTTGGACCGGGCGATTTATGTCCGCAATAACGTTAATCGGCGAAAAGGCGACGTTTATCGAAAGTTTGACCCGAAGCTTGATAGATTTGGTATATTGCAGTTAGCAATTCAAGAAAACATTATCTCATTGCAAACATTTATCTACCAGACATGGAGGAGCGCTCATGAATATGGTGCAACGAAATCAGATTCTGTTTATTTTGACCGGATTAAACCTGAGTCTGAAACAAGCGGCTAGTGGTGGCTTGATGGAGACAGAAGCACAGGAAGTTGTGGATGAGGCCTTAGATATTTTAAAGCGGCCTAATGTGCTCAAGAATCGAGCCGCAGATTACGCCTTGTCGCGACTATACGCACGGTTTACGCGATTAATCGGCTTGCAAGGAATGAAACTTTCAGCGGAGGCCAATCAGTGGTGGCAGGCGGTAAAAGACTTTATGGAAAATGACATTCATGGCGAATTGAGTCAGGTAGGCGGGCCGCACTTTATTATTTAGACAGTTGTTGCCCAAGCCATGGTCTGATTCCAGTAACCGGCCCGAAAAGAATTCGCTTGTGGCCGCGTGTTTCCACAGAATTAAGGAACACGTGGTTTTTTTGCTCAAAAAAGATTTGCCATATTAGTATAAACGGAATATACTAAGTGAACCATAGAAAGGGGCATCTCATATGAGCAAAGAAGAAGACAAGGAATTAATCAATGATGGCCTGGCTGACGACACCGTCATTGAGGAAACAGATGCGGCAATCACCCAATCGCAGCGCATGTCAGCGACTCAAGTCATTATTTTAGGTCTGGCACTGATTGGGGCTTTTCTAGGTGTGCTTGACACATCGATTGTTTACACGGGTACCGTTAAAATGGCGGCACAATTGCATTTGAATGCTGGCGCGTTGTCTTGGGTGCAGGTGGCCTATGCGCTAACTTATGCTGGGCTGATGCTAGTAGGCGGTAAATTAGGCGATATTTACGGACGCAAACCATTATTCATTGCGAGTTTAGCTATTTTCGGAGTTGGCAGTCTGGCAGTCGGGGCAGCTACCAATGCGCTTGTCATGATTAGCTTTCGCGCTGTTCAAGGCGTGGGCGCGGCCATTCTTGCACCGAACTGTTTGGCTTTGTTAACAGACACCTTTCAAGGAAAAGCACGACAGCGGGCAATCGGCTACTATGCTTCCGTCATTGGAGCCGGTGCAGCGGTTGGTTTAGTCATTGGCGGCTTCTTTGCAACGTTTGCGTCATGGCGGGTCGGTTTCTATATGAATGGTCCGATCGCATTAATCATGGTTGGTATTGCGGCTAGATATTTACCTAGTGCAAAACGCCAAACCGGAAAGATTGACTGGATTGGTACGATCTTGTCAGTATTAGCGATGACTTCAATCTCATATGGGTTGGATGGCAGTCCATGGCCAATCCCCACATTACTGATTTCAGCAGTTCTTTGGATTGCGTTCATTGCTAGTCAAGGTCGCGTTGCTCACCCGACAATGCCACTGGAAATCTTTACGGATAGGGAACGGATGGCTTCTTATGTCAGTTCTTTGTTGTTTAGTGCCGCTGCAATCGGCTTTTGGTTCTACACACCTCAGTTTATGCAAGGTGTCTTAGGATTAACGCCATTTATGACGGCGTTAGGCATGGTGCCAATGGCCATCTTACTCTTCATTGTGGCAGTCAAGGCCCGAACCTTCGTTGATCGGTGGCGTAATTCAAGGGTCATGATCTTCGGATTTGTCACGGTGCTGCTTTCATTGGCTGAACTGGCAGTGGCATCACGGTTTGCCAATTACTGGTTCTTGTTACTCGGAACGCTTGGATTTGCGGTAGGATTCGCGCTGGCATTTGCCACACTCGCTACTTCAGGTTTGGCTAGAATTCGGCCGGAAATTTCGGGGGCTGCATCAGGCGTCTACAACACCGCTCGACAATTTGGCGGCGCTTTAGGACTGGCAATTTTTGCGGCCTCGACCGCCAGCTTATCTAAAATTGCCGATGTATTCGGACAGGCAATGTTGATTGGCGTTGGCATGACCATTGTTGGCTTAATACTTGTCGTCACGCTCATTATTCCGGCAGAAAAAGCCGCCAAGTAACGGTATCATTGGTATAATAGAATATACACAATCGCCTAATGGGAGGTATATTCGATGGCTTTTTCAGTCGCATTCTCGCAAGCACTTGAAATTACGGCTTATGTCAACTCAAAGTCCCAAGCACAACACGAAGACTATTTATCAATTCAAAAGATTTCCGAAATGCTAAACATTCCGGTTCCTAGCATTAAAAAAATTTCGTCTACACTTAAAAAAAGTGGTATTTTAACGTCGAAAACCGGTCTCAATGGCGGTTTGCGATTAGCCAAAACGCCACAAACGATTACAGTTTACGAAATCTTAACGGCTATTGAAGGGACGGCACCGTTATTTAAGCTTCATCAGGAAATCGATCCAGCTGCGTTTGTCAATGGCGAGCGCGTCACGAGCTGGTTAGCGGCAAGCACCAATGTTTTAAACCAAGCCGAAGATGCTATGGTGCAAGTGCTAAAGCAGACGAGCATTGCTGATTTGGCTGAAGCCGCAGAAGCGTAAATATCGAACTCTAACTTTTCATCGCCTCATTCAAGACTAACGTTGGCGCGTTGGTATTGGATGAGGCGATTTTGCTTACGGCATTTTCAGGATCGTGCAACTGTGGGGTAGTTAGTAAATAGTCAGCAAGTGCGCCTCCATTGGCAAACCTTTTCGGAAATGGGGACGATTAACACGTTGTCAAGTTTCAAAACACAACGATTATCGGTGAAAACCCGACGTTTAAAAGTTAATGATCCGTAACATGCGAAGACTCGGTATATTGTGGGTAGCGATATCGAAGCTGCTTTGCATTGAAACGTGCGAGTGAAGGTGAATAAATGGAAAGAAAACGTCATTTGCTATTGTCGCCAGGATTTTGCGTTTTATATATCTTGCTTTTGGTTGTGCTAATCAGCCAGCTGCTTTTAATTCCAGCAGTTTACACGCTGAAATTGGACTTCTGGGCTGGGAATATCTTATTTAAAGCCATCATTTTACTGGTGATGATCGCACTTAATTGGCTGTTACTGAAACAAGTTATCGTCTTAAAAGTGACACTTAGTCGACCACGATTGAAGCCAGTTATCATTTGGGGACTGGTCTTGATGCTTATCGGGTGGTTCACGGTTACAAATCGAACACCGATTGACGTCCTGCAAGCAGCTGCGATTGGAACCATTGCCGCTGTTCCAGAAGAGTATTTGTTTCGTGGCGTCATGCTTGGCGGGTTGATTCGGGCGTTTTATGTTGCCCATCATCGCCATGCCAAATACCAACTCTTAGTTTGCATAGGGTTAAGCAGTCTTGTTTTTTCATTGGCTCACCTGAGTAATTTGCCTGCTCAAGGGCTTGTGATAACAATTGCCCAAGTGATCCAGGCATTTGGCATGGGGGCTATTTTTGCAGCACTTTATATTCGCTACGGATCGTTGCTTATGCCAATATTTATCCATTTTTTGATTGATTTTGTTATCACTTTGGTTAGTGGACCGTATCCGAAAGAAGCGCCTAGTGATCCCAGCGCTATAACGATGACGATTGTTCACGCATTCCTTATTGCCGGGATTTACCTAGCGATTGCACTGCGACTTTTTCGCCGTGGCCAAAACAATGAAGAGTTTCTGGCACGGTTATCGCATTCGTAGCGCGGCTGTCTGTATCAATTATGATAGAACGAGTTTAAGGAGAAAAACGATGCCTACGCGACTGACTAAACTAGTCGATTATGGGTTGATAATCGCTACCATTATTTTCGCCATTTATACGGTCACATCGGCAATTGGATGGACCAATCATGGCAGTTTTGTGACGCCAATGTTGATTTTGATGACGTTGTTAATGTTGTTGAGCGAGCGGGAGGAAAAGCAGAAGAAAGCGTGAATCAAAAAAGATTTTGGCGCTGCTTATTAACATTTATTGTCGGTTATATGTGTGCAGTTTGTCATCACTTTCCCGGCGAATGGATGCACATGCTGGCCGTGAGCCTAATCGCCTTTCTAAGTTGGCTTAAGACTGGATGCTCACAGTGGCGAAAAAGACATGGGTAAAAGTAAATACAGTTGCAGTTGCTTGAGTTTTGAAGAGAAAACGGCAATATCCAAATAATCGTCGGGTTTTCAACAATAAGCGTCAAAATTCGGTTTTTTACGACGATTTTCTTGCAAAAAGCGACGTTAAAAAATCTATTCCCACAAATCTGGCTGCCTATTTTATATTGATGGTGAAGAAGGAAAGTCCTTCTAACAAAGGGAAAGGAGGAAAATGGAATGGCCACACGAACGCGACTAGCTTTGAAAGAAATCTCAGAAGAAAAGCTTGAAATGACGACCGGTGGGAATGCTCCTTTATCCAATTGCAGTGTGAATCCACCAAACAAACGCCATCCACCAGCTTACGAATCGGCGTTTAAATATAAACTGCCGATTGTTCATCCAATTAAGGTGACGGCTTAAGTGATAACTTAGGCTGATAGATAGATTGAAAGGCTCATAAAGGAAAAAGGAGGAAGAACATGGATCATTTAAAAACTTTAAACACAGCTGACTTAGCAAGCATTTCTGGTGGCGATAATGGTAATCTGTGGACCTTTATCGGGAAGGCCATTGGTTCAACCGCGCGTTGTTGGGCAGAAGGCGGTATGTTTGCGCCAGCCATTTGTCCGGCCAAAGAGATGGTTGACAAATTTAAAGGCAATTAGCATCCGCGGTGAATAGGCACTCGAACGGGCGAACGTATGAATAAGATAAATCTTTTAATGTTAGCTACGTTTATCTTGGTATATTTATTAGGTGTTTTGGTATATACGTGCTGTAAAAAAGATGGTCACTATCGCGTTTGGAATGATAAATATCTCGACAGTGAGCATCAGATAGCCTTTAAACGTGCTTATATTTTGAATGCCATCTGGTTTATTACCTACGCTTAAACTTTGAGTGTTCCGTTCAATGCCTGAGCCGTACGCTGTAATGCTGCCATACAAACCAAGTAGCCGAATTTCGATGGTGAAGGTCAAGCGGCTTTAATCCAGGCATGCCGCTGATAACTCCATGGTTGTATTTGCAAAAAGTTGTGCGGTAGATGAGCGGTTTATCGCCACGATATCCAGAACAAGGACTTTTGGATCAACTGGCGAGTAGTTTCTACAAATACAAGGAGGTATTTTTTAATGAATAAGTTGAATGAAGTTGAATTGAGTAAAATTTCCGGCGGCATCGGGCCGCTCGTAATCCCTGTCGCTGCCATTCTTGGATTCCTGGCAACAGATGCGTGGAACCACGCTGATGAGCTGGTGGCTGGGGTCAAGCAAGGATGGGAACGATCGTAATAACGGTGCGTTAATTCTTAAGCGTTGTCGCCGTTGTAAAAGTATCTCTGCCCAGAACAAGTCTTTATCTGTGGGCGAGCATGTTCTTACCGTCATTGCTACGGCAGATCTGGGCATGCACGGCGCCAAACGTGTTACAAGTGAAGATGCACTAGCGCAACTTTTTTGGAGCGAATGATGAACAAATTGAAATGGTTTTCTGGCGGGAATGAACGGGCTGAACAAGCGATACAGCTTATTGATGAACTGCTTCGCGACCTCGATGACAGTTCTTCCCATAGTGATCGCTTACGGACAGTGCTAAGGAACAATAAAGAAGCCTTAATTCATAAGCAAGCAGCGGTTCCATTTATTTTAAGCCGTATGAATCTAGAAATCTCTAATGCCCTGTTGCAAAACAATATTTTGTTAACCAAGCAACAATCTGATAAATTCGAGCAGCTTTCTTCGCTGGCGAATATCAGATATGGGTACTAGAAGCCACTACTAAAACGGTGAGCGCGCTTGATTATGGTTAGGTTCACTGATTCATTTGGTGCAGATCAAACCCCTATTGCGATGCTGGTTGGTATGGGTCTGTTGTCAATGGATGATGCTAAAAGGTTGACCATTTTATAATGGCGACTTAGACAAACAAGTTTCGAATATAGCGGTCTAACTTAAAAAGACAGAGCCAAAACTGATCGATCGATAAATGATTTAGTGATGAACAAAGCGGAGGTACGATGACGATTCTTAAAACTATGCGCACATGGCTTAATGAAGCTTCTTTCTGGATTATCGTTTGTATCTTTTTCGGCGGGTTCTCGCTCAGTGATAGCTTAAACAAGCTGATTGTCGATTGCTTGGGTTTTGATTTTTTCATCGTCCGGGCGTTCATTGAGATGCTTTCAATCTTCATTGTTTTGATTCTTTTCTCTAAATTAAGTGTCACATCTTCAAAGGTTAAAGACCGTAAACGCTCTAAATAACAAATTTTCTTTGTTTGATTTCAAAGTATTGGTAAGGTGGCAGTGTCATTGTCAGTGGGAAGCCTGTCAGCTCAAAGAGACAGCAACTATTGTGACACAGCCATCTGCCAGTCCATAATGATGCAATATAGGCTGTTCATAACGGCAAATGAGATTTTAGGTGACACTACTGATATTTGGGAACTGCTTTTAGTGTCAAAATCTTGTTACCCTATGTTCTATCAGCCAAAAAACGCAAAAGTCTCCTGATTTGTATTGAAACAAAAATACAAATCAGGAGATCTTGCGCGTGAGTATGGCAGAACAGATACTAAATAAGATGAGCTTTCAAAACCCACGATTGTTTTTTCCGTGACAGCAAAAGGCCTTTCGGAAATAGCATTAAATAGCTAAAATGGTGTCATTTTTGTTATTTCTTGCTTGTATGACCGACCTTAGCAGAACGTATGGTATCTCCGAACCTGTGCTCGCTAATTTGCCGCTTCAATGTAAGTTTAAAAGAAAACTCAAGGAGCTTTGCTTATGACAGTTGTGTTATATTCTATGCTTTTGATTCTGGCATTTTTTTCACATTCGTATTTGTAACTGCGATCAGCTGGCAGATGATAGACCTCTTAAGACATCGGCTTCATGCGCGAACATCTTTTTGGGAGAAATGTTCCCAATTGATGCAGTTGGCCATTAGTATATTGCCTTTTTCTTAGAAGGTGGGAGAAAATAAAGAACAGGTTACTAATGGATTGCTGAAAGAAGTAAAAATAAGTCTGTTTGTAAACGAGGTGAGCGTAATGGATCAATTTGCAAGATTATCATTCCAACAGAAAGTGTCGTTGCTTGTTGCCATTGGGGTTTTAATAATGGCGTTTTGGTACTTTTCACCGGGAATTTTAAAGGGGATATATGACGCTGGTTATCAAACGGGTCAGTCGATAGCGCGTTGGTTGAAGTAGAGCTGAGGAAGGGTAGCACTGTGAAACTTTATTACGCAACATGGCTTATCTTTTTGGCAACTTTGCTGATAACAATCTGAACGGGGAATATATGGCTGGTTTGCGATATAAAGAAATCCCCCCGCTATAGTTGATAGGACAAGCATAGAGGGGGGATCTTGGTGTTTGCGGGCGCTGTTAGAAGCTCAGGTTACATAAAACGTGGACTCACGAGTCTTCCTTGATCCCAAAGAAGCCCCGATTCTCGGGGCTTCTACGGATGTTCAACCTTCACTCTTTAGACCCTAACTCTTATATAATGTTAGTGTTGTCTAAAAAATGTCTTTCTCAACTGTTCTTCTTATACAGCCTAGTTGCCAGAAAGCATAATCCTAGCAAACCTATTAGGTTGACGATCAAGAGCCAAACATTACGTGTGGTAAAGACATTTATCATTGCTAACCATAAGAGAAAAGCTAGAGAAAGAGGCAGATGAATCACACTCCCTTGCAAAAGCTAGCGGCTCCAGCGCCCCCACCAGACCAGTCTCCAAGTGCGACACCGGATACAGTTCCAATAACCGTAACTGTACCGGCTCGAACTCTGCCTAGGAAACCAAGTCCAGCAGAATCGGCTGTTCCAAGAACACATCCGATAAGATCGCCAATATCGCTGCCTTTGATGTTTTTTCTGAATCTCCACTCATTTGAAGCTTAAAAGATAATTTATTAACATGTGCCTTCTTAAAAGCCCCTGAGTTATTACGGCAGATAACGAAGCTTTTCTATTAGATGATCCGAACTTCGAAGATGATCTGCTGTAGACTTTAACTTAGCACCTCCTATTATTTTGTAGGTGATCACCGCTTGGCTCTACTATAGCTTAGCGGAAAGAATTTTAGTTCAATTATTTTTTAACGTCGCTATTTTGGCAAAAAACGTCAATGCAATTTAAAAATCAACGTTTATTGGTGAAAATCAACGTTTATTGATGCTTTAGTGTAACTCTTTAAATAGCTCAAGTGGCATAGAAAGACAAGTCCTGTTTGGTTGAGGTGAAAATGATGCAGTCAATCAATGAAGTCATGCTTGTCAGGGACTAAGGATTGTATTAATGTTGTTGATCAATTTTTCCGGAATGTTCGGAAAGGTACCCTATTGCCAAGAATTAAACCTCTGAAACCAGTGTGGTAAGTGAGCTCACCACATTGGTTTCAGAGGTTTCTTGGTTTCAGGATAGTACATACCAGAGTACTTGGCATTTGACTAACATTTTGATGGCCGAAAGTGGCGATATTTATAGTGTTAAGTGCTAATAACAGTATTAGATGGCGCCTTGGCAAAGTTAAAAGTCGTCACTTAGTCTAAAACTAGAAGCTGGATTAGCCAACTTTGCATACGGGAAAAATAATGGCATTTTCAGTCACTGCTTGTAGGTGCTTCAGAGCTTGCTGTAAGAGCCTGGCGCAACTCGCCCATTCTCCGAATACTGACCTCAAGTTTATCCTGATTGTCCATATAAACGAATCGGTTTGTGATGTCCAGACGCAAAACATGTGCGGGATTAATCAGGATACTCTTATGACATCGACATAAGTTGGTATATTTGGTCGCTAGTTCCTTAAGGTTGCCGGGAAAGGTTGTAATTTCATTTTCTGCATGAAGCTCCAGAGTCCCTGAGACGCCGGGAGCAGTTTGAATATAGATGAGCTCATCCATATCAAGTGAAAAAATGCTGGAGTTGATGCTGTAGCTAAACAATCTGGGAGATGCGACCTGACGCGCCTTTAGCCGTTTTATTGCATAAAGAATGTTATTTCGAATTTTCTTTTCTGTCTTCGAAGGTGAGTTCTTATTGATCATGTCCAACGGTGCGATTTTATGCTCTAAAATCCTTAAAGCTTCATCTACGTGGCTAGTGATGAAGAGGATATCGACATAATATGACTTTTTCCGAATGGCTGTGGCGACATCTACGCCGCTCGTCGCTGAATCCCCCAGCTCGATATCAAGGAGGAAGATACTATCATTGATGGCTGACCAATCAACAGTTGCAAGCAGTTCGGTTGCTGACGTTGTTGCCAGCCGGATCTTGGCGGGTAGTTCTTCAATCAGGAGGTACTGCTGCACAGTTTCTTGGATAAAGGTTAGATAGTCAGGGTTGTCTTCGAGAATGTAAATGTTTAGGATCGTTTTGTTTTTAGACATAAAGTTACCTCCATACAAAGAGTGCGATTTTTAACTGGTTATCTTTGACCTTTTTCTTAAGGCTGATTTTTTTGTTCTGTTCAATCAGCTCGTTAATAATGGTCAACCCATTTCCGCGACCATGGCCTTTGGTGGTAAACCCCGGCTGGTTAAGATTTGATAGTTCAAATCCCGCGGTCACGTCGTTGATGACATTAACTTCCAAGTACGAGCTTGAATTCATTAGTAAGACACTAAACTTTGAGTTTCCGGAGCGGCTTGTTTCTTCCAAAGCGTTGTCAATTAAAATACCGAGTGCACGAATGACCGCGAATGAAGTGCTGCTATCGAGCGGTTCAATGATCCCTTCGATGTGAACGTACATCTTGATATTCTGATGTAGTGCTTCTGTCCATTTTAAATAGAGTAGACTTTTCAGCGAATCGCTTTTAATTGCATCGAAGGTTTCTTGATTGACCTCGACTTGAGATAGCGCTTGTTGTGCCTTTGAAACAACGTCTCGCGTCTCAGAAGAAATGTTGTGAGTTGATTGATCCATTGACAACTGCAACGTGGCTAATAAGTTTTTGTAATCATGAAGGAGCTTGTCCGTTCTCCTTTGTTGCTGTGCTAACGTTGCATAGTAAGCACGCTGGGAACTTTCTGCCCGTTTAATCCAGATGAGCTCTATATAATATTTATAGGATTTTAAGATAAAGAAAATTGAATAAAGGCTGATCACAACTGAAAGTAGGAATACGCCAAGGCTTAACCAAGATAAGAAGTTGTTGAGATCGATTAGCTCCCAAGTAGCCTCAAAACAGTATAGTGACGCACAGGTTGCGCCTGTGTAGATCAGAACTGAATGTTGCAGTTTATTCTGTTCCTGAACTAGGTCGCGCAGTTTTAAAATTTGCTCTTTCTTGTTAGAAAGTAACCAGAAAATCGCGATGATTATTGCCAAGTTAATAACTGAGTCGGAAATTAATGTCCAAGGCTCAAGGTGTGCTTTAGCTGAGATCAAAGCTTGTGTAATAGAGGATTGAATTGTGATAACAACAAGGTTGGCTTCCATAAAGATAAAAATCCAGAAAATATTAGAACGTGAAGTGGTCTTAACTATATAGCACGTATAGATTATAAAGAATATGACCTCGCCATAAGTTGAAAGGAGCAAAGACAGAAGGGTTCCGAAGATTGACCAGAAAGTGATGTGGATAACTCTGAAACGGCTGTCGAAAATGACGGTAAGAAAGTAAATTCCAGTCGCAAAAATAGGAAAAGTTATAAAGAAGTAGGTTATGTTTGACGCCACTGTCATATAGAAAACCTCCGCAAGTTATGAAAGTATGGCAAGTTTTGAATGAAGATAAATGACGTCATCTGCTGACACAATGACGTTAAATGGCCAAAACACGACGTTTATTTTTTGTATGCCCCAAAAAGCTCACGACATGTTAGGTTAAACACAGAAGAATAAATCATAGGAGGTAGTTTGAAGTGAACAACAAAAAGGGGTTTCAGAGTCAGGTGAAAAACAGCGTGATTTCGGATGAGCGGCTCGTACAAATACATGGTGGTAATTTTCGACCAACAAGCCCAGCGTTTGAAAATATAAAAAAATGGCTGATAGAACAGTTTCAAGGAAAGCATTAAAGCCATATACGTCTTTTTAAAAAGCTGAGCATATAATTGTTTTAAGCATATGAGAATAAATATTTAAATATAAAAGAACTTTTAAAATGAACATTTATTTTTATATGCTATTTTATCTGCTTTA
>OJWB01000114.1_pt1 | contig 16357 bp, 8 predicted proteins | sample 1600321 | NCBI WGS metagenome assembly OJWB01 (sample SAMN04436905, study PRJEB24849) | human gut metagenome | biome: human gut; feature: NICU; material: stool | host: Homo sapiens | place: USA: Saint Louis, MO | collected 2012-04-01
CCATTGCACCCAAGGTCCTTACACGCAGGTTTCTGCGCTGCCGAACGCGTTAATGTGAGCGTGTAATAGCATGCTCAATTCAAGTAACTAACAATTAGACCTGCTTATTTTTCTGACTTGCAGCTGCATTTTTTGCGGCCAATTCCGCATACATCTGGGTCCGCGCCTCACCTTGCAATGGGTATTGCTTCGTTAAAAGATAAGCTACAAGCGAAAAGACTGCAGGTAAACCGAATAAAACCACCCCCAGGCTTTTAAGCAAACTGTCAGGGATGCGGGTGGCTTTTTCCAGTATTTGCGCATTATAGCCAACTAACAATAAGGCTAATCCAACGCCAATTGTTGCCAAACCCGACTGCAGCTTTTGGAGAAACATGTTAACCGCATTGATCGTTGCTTCCATTCCCGAATTGAGTTTAAGTCGATTATAATCCATGGTTTCCATGATGATGAGGTTAGCTGGTACAAATTGGGCGCCGGCTAGAGTCATGACAATTCCGATAAGAAGATAGAAAAGCCAAGGATTATGAATGACCTGAAATTCGTTGATCGCAAACATGAGTAGCAGAAACGGAACCATTCCCAAATAGCAGATTTGAACGCCTCGAAGTGCTGACATATATTTCATGGCTTTTTGGGAAATTAACGTACCGCCGATTAGAGTGACTAAGGTCAGGAGCCCGAAGTACATGGACTGAATACCTAAGTTGGCAACGCCGAATGCGTACTTAATGTAGTAAAGTGATGTTGCCGTCAGTAACGCCCAGACAAAGCCGCCAACAAAAGTGAAATAGAGGTTGACGCGAAATGGCTTATTGATTTTTACCATCCGGCCGACATCACGTAACTTTGGCGGCTTGGTTCCTTCCGCAACAGGCCCTTCTTTGACCATGAAGCCGCCAATTAACGAGATGATTAAAAATGGAATGATGATCAAATCTACGGTCAATGGAATATTTGGACTTTTTTTAGTTCCCAAAAAGCTGGCAATCGCCATAAAAAATGCGAAGACCACACCGACAACATTGCTGGTAATTCGTGGCCAGGAAATTAATTTAGCCCGAATTTCCTGATCAGCGGACATGGTGCTGGTCAGCGGAACCGTGACGATAATGGTTGCTGAAAACATAAATAAGAAATAGGTGATGTAGAGGTAGACTTCTTTGCCGAAATCACTTAAGTTTTGGGGAATGTGAAACAACATCATTCCCAAAATGCCGGTAAAAAAGGTGCCAATCAGAACATACGGTTTAAATTTCCCCCAACGAGTTCGGGGTGAAATGTCAATCAAATAGCCAGTCCAAAGGTCATTGATGGCATCCCAGAGCCGTCCGACGAATAATAGCGTGGTGGCGACTGCCGCTGCTTTGCCGGGGACGTTGGTGTAGATCCCGGAGTAATCGGTAATAAACATCATCAAAACAGCAGTATAAAGATAATACGCGGTTGTGCTGATCAACCCCATGGCATTAACGCCGAAGAAAGTCCGTGAATCTAAGGGGTAATTCTTTGGATAACCCTTCAATGTAAAATCCTCCCAAGAATCAAATAAGTGCGGTGACAAATTAAAAAAGGTTTTCGCAACTCGATTTTTGAGTTTTGACCATAAGATTTTTAACTTGCAGGCTTCTTGACTTGATTATAGGTGATGTTTTTAAAACATGCTATTAACTGCCTCGAATTGTAAACATCTTCGTTTTATAACCGACCCTGCAATTAGAATCTTTATGGCTAGGATTTGCACGATTGTTGGAAAATATTAAAATATAAATGCAAAATATCCAAAAAATATTTTCGTTATCTTATTTTTAATGCAAGTAGATACTAAATGGCTGCCTTCAAGAAATCGACCTGTCAAGACAGGGTGATAAGGCATAGATAAAACAAGTTTTCACAAATAGATACATTGCGTGTAATGTCAGGGAAAACGGTTTTCACAGACTAGTGTCATGTCTGCAAATCCCAATAATAATGGCCTTTGTAGCGGTTATATAACGTTAGGTATTTAAATATTAGCATATAATTATATTGATTATAAGCAATTAACAGGTATAATTAAGTCTGTAAGTTGATGAACTCACAAGATTAGGAGGGACTTTTAAATGTATGCAGTAAGCAATGAACCTAGTTATGTTGAAGTAATTAATCAAAATCTGGAACGCCTTCTCGTGTTTGAGACTGTTTTTAAAGAGTACGTCCACACATGCAAGAACATCGAGAAAGGAAACTGCTATGCAAGCGAAAGTCTCGACCGCTTGCGACTTTATTTCACCAAAAATGTCATTAAGTTCTGTAATTTCGTAGATAGTGTCAATGCCGAGTCAGCACCATGCAACTATGCTGCCTTTCATAAGGTACTGGTAAGTGGTCTTTGCGGTATTCGCAGCGGCGTTTTGAATATGTTGCAGGCGATCGACACAGATCAGGTAGATCATGAACGATTTGCGGCCGGATTAGCCGAACAGCAAGCAGCTCGTGCTCAAATCGATTCGGCTTTTTCCAAGATTCTTGATCCGATCTTTTAGTCCGCGTTCTTGCGTCAATGTGGCATAATTGAGGCAAGGGGGTGACGACTTGGCAATTTGGCGCATGATGTTTGCACGGCCGCAGTTTAAGCATCAGGAAATTAAACGAATGGTCGATGAACTCAATCAAGACGGTAACTTTGGCGGATTACCCATTCATCGGATCAGCCTCACGCGACAAACAAAAGAGCTGATTTACGTTGACTTGGATTTTGAGCTAACAACCGGGTTGACCCAACCCCTATTTGAGCAGATGGCCAAGTACATTCTTGTTTCAGTTGCTGGATTGGCGCATGCACCGCAACCCATTTACTTAATGGCAATGGCAAATCCTTTTTCAAAATTAAATATCAGTTATTACATCTATCCGGATCATAGCTTGGACTTAATCTATTGGCAGCCGCTGATGAAAGTCCAATCCTGAACCAGACGGATGGCGTGACTGAATTGACCGAATCGGCAAGGTATTGTGTGATGATTCGGTCTTTTTTTCGCCAAAATGGTTGCCAAGTCGGGACTGATTTTCATTTTGGGCTTTAGACCGATTATCAAGTGCTGGGTAAGTATGCTAAGATATGGCAAGTTATTTCATTTCGGCGCGTTGTCACTTGTTGTAGAGGAGAATGGTCTTTGCTAGAGCTAAAGCATATAAAAAAATATTACCAAACCGGTGATTACACCACGAAAGCACTTGATGATGTTTCGGTGCAGTTTCGGGAGCAGGAGTTTGTGGCCATCCTTGGTCCCAGCGGCTCCGGTAAAACAACGCTACTGAACGTGATCGGTGGCCTTGATCGTTATGATTCAGGCGACTTATTGTTACATGGCCGGTCAACTAAAAACTTCAAAGAATCTGATTGGGATGCTTATCGTAACAACTCGGTTGGCTTCATTTTTCAGAGCTATAACTTAATCATGCACCTTAGCATTTTGGAAAATGTTGAGCTGGGACTCACGTTGAGCGGGGTATCTGCCAGTGAGCGGCGCAAAAAGGCTGAGGCAGCGCTGGTTAAGGTTGGTTTGAAGGAACACATGGGAAAACAACCTAACCAACTGTCCGGGGGGCAAATGCAGCGGGTTGCGATTGCGCGGGCGATTGTTTCGGAACCGTCAATTTTGTTGGCCGATGAACCGACTGGCGCGTTGGATACCGAAACCAGTCAGGAAATCATGCAGTTGATTGCCGACTTGTCGCGGGAACGTTTAGTCGTTATGGTCACCCACAATCCGCAACTGGCGCATGATTATGCTCAACGGATTATTGAATTTAAAGACGGTAAAATTCTATCTGATTCAAAGCCATATGATGTTGAGGAGCAAACCGGACATTTTGATTTACGCCGCACTAAAATGAGCTATCTGACGGCTCTGAAGTTATCTTTTACCAATATCATGACGAAGAAGGGTCGCACTTTTCTGACGGCTTTCGCATCAAGTATCGGGATTATCGGGATAGCAGTGGTCCTGGCCCTTTCTTCGGGTTTTCAAAAGCAAATCGATAACACGCAGTCAGAAACGTTGGCGCAATTTCCTATTACCATTTCGTCTACTGCCGTGAACTTGACGGCCGGGGCTGAGGATAATACGAAAACTTCCACCTTTAAGACAACTAAAACGGTGGAAGCCAAGCAAAGTGCCAGTGATAAAGCACAGCACACCAATAAACTTAATCAGAAGTATATCGACTATGTGAATGGCATCAGCAAGCGCTTGACGAATAATATCGGCTATACGTATGGCACCGGAATGAATTTATTGCGTAACGTCAACGGAACGGTGAAGCCGGTTCAATTTTCAACCGCCAAACCGACGAGCAATCAAACGCAGCGGAGTTTTTCCAGCGCCAGTTCATCCGTTTACCCAGTTGATCGTGAAGGCAAGACAAGCTATCTCAAGAAGAACTATGAGGTTGTCGCCGGTAGCTATCCGAAATCCGACAATGACGTCATTTTAATTGTTGATCGGGACAATTCGACTAATATCAATGCGCTGAAAAACCTTGGCTTCTCAGTTAAAAATGGTCAAAAAATCAAATTTGGCGACATTGTCGGGACGAAGCTAAAGGCGATTGCCAATGACCATTATTATCAAAATGTGGGTGGCAGCGTCTATGTACCAACTAAAAATTACGCTGATGCCTATAATCAAAATGGTAATCGGGAGCTGACCGTAACCGGTGTTTTGCGAACCCGTTCCAAGACGAGCGATGGTCTTTTGAGCCAAGGTTTTGCTTATTCTGATCGGTTGACCAAAGATTTAGTGGCAATGAATAAGAATTCGGCAGTTGTCAAAGCGCAACGAAATAGTGACGTTAATATTTTCACCAATCAAAGTATTGATGATGCCACCAAGGATCAACTGATTACCGGGTTGGGCGGATCGGAAACGCCTACGCAGATCACGATTTATCCAACTAGTTTTAAGGATAAGGACAAGATCTTGAGTTATCTCGACAAGTTCAACCATGGTAAGAAAAAGGCCGATCAGGTGGTTTACACTGACTTGGCCGGCACCATTTCGAGCATGACAGGCGGGATCATGTCAGCCATTACCATTGTCCTGGTTGCCTTTGCAGGGATTTCATTAGTAACTTCGATGATCATGATTGCGATTCTAACCTATACGTCAGTGCTTGAGCGAACCAAAGAAATCGGCGTTTTGAAGGCATTAGGTGCGCGTCGAAAAGATGTCACCCGAGTTTTTGATGCTGAAACCATCATTCTAGGGGTCAGTTCAGGGATACTGGGCATTATCATTGCCTGGTTGCTGACGTTCCCCATCAATGCGATTTTGTACGGCATGACCGAACTGCCGAATGTTGCGCAGTTGAATCCCGTGCATGCGGTGATTCTGATTCTAATCAGCACGATCCTGACCGTTCTCGGCGGCCACATTCCAGCGCGTATGGCAGCAAACAAAGATGCAGCGATTGCTTTACGAGCTGACTGATGTCTATAACGATTAACAATTGATCGTTTATCTAAAAAGCAGTGGTGTCTGCATTGGGCACCTCTGCTTTTTGCTTTACCGAGGAAGAAGATCTCCTTTGAGCGAGCCTAGGTTTAAAAATGCTATGAAGGCATAGAAGCCTCAGTCATGTTTACGGTTTCATTTGTCTTCATGCCAAAATACCTCTATAATGATTACTTATCAATTGGCATTTTGAGGGAAGTGTCATGAGAGCAGCTAGGAGGATCATTTCCTAGCGAGAGGATGTATTTCAATTGGATAATTCAAAGAACCGCACGTTTATGGGTCATCCCCGCGGGCTATTAACGCTGTCGATGACCGAATTCTGGGAGCGGTTCAGCTATTACGGTATGCGGGCGATCTTAATCTACTACATGTACTATGCGGTAGAAAAAGGCGGTCTGGGATTCGACCAGCCCACAGCCTTATCGATTATGTCGATTTATGGATCACTGGTTTATTTAAGTGCCACAATTGGCGGGTTTATCAGCGATCGCTTGCTCGGGTCGCGGCGAACTGTCTTTTGGGGCGGTGTCCTCATCATGCTCGGACATATTGTGTTGTCTTTGCCAATTGGCGCGGTGGGGTTATTTGGCTCCATTGTGCTGATTGTTTTAGGGACGGGACTACTTAAACCAAATGTCTCGGAAATGGTTGGCAGTCTGTATCCTGAAGAAGATTTGCGCCGAGACTCCGGTTTCAGTATCTTTGTCATGGGGATTAACTTCGGGTCGTTGATTGCACCGATCTTTGTGCCGTGGATGGCTGACAAGTTTAACTTCCACGCTGGTTTTTCGTTGGCAGCGATCGGTATGTTTATTGGCCTGATCTTTTATGTCATTGATGGGCGTAAATATATTAATCCGGCTGACAATACGGCGCCTGACCCGTTAAAGCCGGAAGATATTCGGCCGCTGGTGATGCGCGTTGTGGGTGCGTTGGTGGTTGTCGCGGTTATTTTAGCCGTGATGGCAAGCCTAGGTGCTTTGACGATTGCAAACGTTATTAGTTTGATCACCATCGTTGCGATCGGCTTGCCGGTTTGGTACTTTATTTTGATGATCCGCAGCAAAAAAGTGACCAAGACTGAGCGTTCACGTGTCATTGCGTATATCCCGCTGTTCTTAGCCGCGATGATCTTTTGGGCGATTGAGGAACAAGGCTCGGTTGTTTTGGCTTTGTTTGCCGCCCAACAGACTAAATTGGACTTTGGATTCTTTAAAATCCTGCCTGGGAATTTTCAGACGTTGAATCCGTTATTCATTCTGTTATATGGTCCATTGTTTGCCTGGTTATGGATGAAACTCGGTAAACGCCAACCGACCTCGCCCAAGAAATTTTATCTGGGCTTGATTTTTGCCGGCGCGTCGTACTTATGGATGGTCATTCCGGTCCTGTTATTTGGCAGCAGTGCTAAGGTTTCACCTTTGTGGCTGGTGATGAGCTGGGCAATTGTGGAAATTGGCGAAATGCTGATTTCACCGGTTGGACTTTCAGTTACGACTAAATTGGCCCCTAAAGCTTATTCATCGCAAATGATGAGCATGTGGTTCTTAGCTGATGCATCGGCGCAGGCCGTGAATGCGCAAATTGTGCGTTTCTATACACCAAGCCATGAAGTTGCCTATTTTGCTGTCGTTGGCCTGGTTTCAGTTATCTTTGCGATTGTACTGGCCTTTTTCACGCCGCGCATTGAAAAGCTGATGCAAGGGGTTAATTAAGCGGGTGATAGACTGGCGCGCACCGGTAAATTAACGGAGGTGTGGTGATGGTAAAAGTTGCGATCAGTGTGGATAACCATTTTGATGTTAATCATGTTGATGGTTTCGAAATGTTGAAACACCAAGCAGCCTATCTCGTTGAACATGGCTATCAAGTCTACGTCAATGCCGGTGATACGTATAACGATTTCACAAAAACGCTGGCGTACTATCAGGCATTGCAACGGGAAGTCGGCGATCAAGTGATTGTCCGCTTTTTAGCCGGGAATCACGACATGGTTAAGGGCGCGACCTATGCTGAAATTCAGTCAGATGTTGACCCGCTTTATTTACACGAAAAGGTTTTGCCAGTTCCGGGAACGAATGCGGTTATTGTTGGAAACAACGGTTGGTATGATTATTCACTTGCGCAACTTGGAAAGTCGAAAACGTCGGCTGAATATGCGCAGTGGAAGCGAGCGTTTTGGATCGACAGCGCCATTGACTCACCGATAACTGACTTAGAGCGGATGCAGCGGGTACTTGATACCACCAAAGCGGCTTTGGTGGCCAATCGCGGCAAACGGATCATTTATGCCACGCATTTTGTGCCGATTCTCGGTGCGATGGTGTACGCAGTTGATCGCCAGTCATGGCAGATGGCTACCGCGTTAATGGGATCGGCAAAACTAGGCGATCTGCTGACAAATCGGGCCAGTGCCGTGGTGTTTGGCCACGAGCATTTTCGCGATGCCCCTAAGCTGCTAGGCAAGACAACTTATTATCATCAACCGCTGGGCTATGGTCTTAAACGCCTTTTTGAATGGCAAAGTACCGACTGGCTGACGGAATGGCGCAACACATTAGTCACATTGGAAGTGCCCGCAGCTTTGACAGATTAAGCAAAAAATTAAGTATCAGAGGTTATAAAAACCACCTGAAAATGGTTGATTTTTATAACCTCTTTTTGTACACTATTAAAGTTGATTTATATCAATCGCATGGAGGAGTAGCGAAGAGGCTAAACGCGGCGGACTGTAAATCCGCTCCTTCGGGTTCATAGGTTCGAATCCTATCTCCTCCATTTCATAAATATCGGATTGACATCAGACCGATCAGAAGCAAAAGGCCGTTTGACATAGCGATTTTGTCAAACGGCTTTTTGTATGCGCTCGGTTCCGTGAAAAGTCGTTGGGAGCTTACGATACGGAACTTTCCAGACTTTTGGCATTAATAATCAGATTATAAGCAGCCAAAATATTATCGAAGTCTTCCGGCGTGGGATGAGGCTGAATGGCGACCACTTGGCAATTTGGCAAATTGAGTAAGGGGAGATTGGTAATGATCAAGTCAAATTGGCGGGCAGCGGTTTTTAACTCAGCCAAGGTGCTCGCCGGGACAAGCTCAAGTTTGAGGCTCGACCTTAAGTGGTAATTGAGCTCGTTTAGCAAAAAGCGACTATGCTCAAAACTCGTATTGAAGAAGAGCCCGGTTCGGACTTTCGGTGCTTTTTGCTCTAATTGCAGTGTCAGCGTCTCCCAAGATGTCACTAAAGTAAATAGCAACTTGGTGATGAAAGCATCATCAATTCGAATTGCAACTTTTTCCTTTTTTAATGTGGTGACCAGTGTCTGTCTGGCACGGCGAATAAAAGTCTTATTAAATTGGTTCATGTTTGAAAAGAAAGCCTCGCTCGGACTGTAAAGGATTTTTGTTGGGCCCCAGGTATATTCAATGGCGTTATACAAGCGCAGCAAGACTTGCTCGCGATTTGGTAACGATAAATGTTCGGTTGCAACGATCACGTCAAGAAAATGGGCAAGCGCGCGGTGAATTGCGCGGATTTCAGCATCCTTGTGTGTTTTAGTGAGTAGATCGTCATAAGACCAAGCATTTTTAGGATTGAAAAAAAGATAAAACAGATGCGAGAAAACAAATGACGAGCAATCAATCTTATAGCAGCGTGCAATCTTTTGGCGCAATTCTGGCGAGAAGGCCGCATTTTCGGTTGCCGGCGTCGCATTTTTAAACGTATGACCACGACTATTGCGTTTGAGACAAACGAAGACCGTCGCGCGTAACTTGTTGATAAAAGAAAAAGACTGATATCTTGGTGTCGTCAACGTGGGAAAATGTGCGAAGAACTCCGAGATGATGGCGTCAATCAATTTTAATTCGCTTTGTGCCAAAAAATCATCGATAAACCAATACCTTTCTAGAAAATAGGTGTAATAAAAAAAGTGGATCTTCTTTTCGTCGCCAATAATGTCCAGAGATTGCGTGTCAATATGAAAGCCATAGTGCGGTAGAATCTGGTTCAAAACTTGGATATGGCGCTTTAATGTTGATTCACTAATATAAAGTGCTTCAGAAAATTGAGCGATCGATAAAAAGTGTTGGAGAAAAATTTGCTCTAATATCAGAAAACGCGTGGACTGACGATAAATAGCTGAATAGATATATAAGGGATTGTGTGCTGAGTCATAAGTCAATCGAATTCCATACCGTTGGCTACTTTCGATTTTTGCCGGTGCAATATATTGATTAATAGTACCGATGTTTTGGCGGATCGTCCGGGCAGGAATCCGCGTTTCCTCAGCCACCCGATTAATGGTCATCCAATCCTTGTCAAGCAGAAAACTAATGATGTCGTAATGCTTGAGTAGGCTACTTTCTAACAGCTCTTCCATAACCCTACCTCCCCAAGTAGTTTGTTGCCGTCAAAATTTGCCTAACGTTAGGCAAGTTTTGAACTAGAACCAATCATTGATTTATTTATACTAATAGCATATTGCATAAGCATTGTTGGGTTCACTATAAATTATAGAGAGATAATGCTTGTTGTTTCAATTATTAAGCACCAGCCACTCAAAATATAATAATTTATATCAAACATTTTGAGAATAGGCAGGGATTACGTTAATTGTTTGCTGTTTTGGGTTTAATAAAGGGGAGGCATGTTGAAGTGAAAAAGGGGAGACTGATATTACTATTAGCCACGGGACTGATCTCAATTGGTCTTTGGGATTCAAGCGGTGTCGTATTGGCAGCGAATAAGCCCCAGGCTGGTGATATCCATTTGGGTGGTGCCGATGGTTCGAGCTATAGGAAGCTTATAAATAGCATCACATTCCAATATAGCAACGACGCCGTGGTATATGACGAAGGTACGGATACCTTCAAAATTCCAATTCGGTTCGGCTCGCTTGAATCAGACGGTTTGGATCGATACTTGGAGTTTGGGTATTCGTTTAACGATGCCTTAGAAGGAAAAATTAAGCGGGTTGTGATTTCACCTGATGGGCTGGTCCCAGCGGTTATTACAAGTCTTAACAAGAACAGAGAATTTGCACGGCGCTGGGATGGTAGTGATGGTAAAAGCGTTAGTCATCAACTAGGTGGACGAGCAGATGCCGTCATCTACATGCAGGCGCATAAGATTATGCCCGAGGATTGGATTGCTGTTCGGATGGAAACCAATCGGATTGAAGGGAAACACCCTATTCATCCAGCATTTCGATCCACTCGCATTCTTGAGTACAACGATTTTGGCCCTGCGCTCAATGCCAAACTTTTAGAAGCCATGAAGAAAAAGGCGATTGATGACACGGCCAAGGATCCTAAACCGGTACAAGAAGAAGTCAAAGAAAAAGTTGACCCAATCACGGTTGACGAGGACTTTGCCAAGCTCATTCAAGAAATCGTCTTAAACGCGCATAAAGAACAGGCCAAACGAGACATTGATGCTGAAGCCGCTAAAGTCAGCGCTGAAATTGAGCAGGATCCGACCTTAACGGCAACGGAAAAGGCAAAGCAAAAAGATGGCGTTGCGGCCGAAGCAACCAAGGCCAAGGCAGCAATCGACCAAGCACAAACCGAAACTGGGGTTCAACAGGCCCGAGATGCCGGCATTGCAGCAATCGATGCCCAACATCAGCCTGGAACCGGACTCAACGTGCGCCGAGAAGAAGCTAAGCAGGCGATTGATGCCGAAGCGGCTAAAGTGACTGCTGAGATTGAGCAGGATTCAACCTTAGCTACTAGCGAAAAAGCGGCCCAAAAGCAAGGAGTTGCTGATGAAGCCGCGAAAGCCAAGACGGCGATTGATCAGGCCCAAACGATTGAAGCCATCGACAAAGCTAAAGATGATGGGATTAAAGCAATTGATGCCCAACACAAGCAAGGCGCTGACTTCGATACGCGTAAAGCTCAAGCCAAAGACGCCATCGATGCCGAAGCGGCCAAAGTCAAGGATGCTATTGATCAAGACCCAACTCTGACGAGCAAAGACAAAACGGCCCAGAAGCAAGACGTTGGTGATGAAGCGACCAAGGCTAAGACCGCCATTGATCAAGCGAAGACCATTGATGACGTGATCCAAGCGAAAGATGATGGTATCAAGGCAATTGATGCCCAACATCAGGCAGGTACCGATTTGGCGACCCGCAAAGATAGTGCTAAACAAGCGATTGATGACGAAGCGGCCAAAATAATCGATGCCATCAACCAAGATGACACGCTAACCAGTGCCGAAAAGGAGACCCAGAAGCAGGCAGTAGCTGACGAAGCGGCTAAAGCCAAAGCAGCGATTGACCAGGCTCAAAATGCAGATGCCATTCTTCAGGCACAAGCTGACGGGATTAAAGCCATTGATGCGCAACATCAAACTGGCACAGAGTTAGATACCCAGAAAACCAAGGCTAAGCAGGCAATTGACAAGGAAGCCGCCAAAGTTTTAACGGCAATTGAGCAAGACCCGACTTTGACCAGTGCTGAAAAAAAGGCGCAAAAGCAAGGCGTTGCCGATGAAACTGCTAAAGCCAAGACCGCAATTGATTCGGCGCGGAATGCTGATGAAATCGCCAAAGCGCAAGAAGATGGGATTAAAGCCATCGATGGGCAACATCAGCTGGGCGTGGATTTAGCCAAGCGCAAAGCCGATGCACAAGCGGCCATTGACGCAGAAGCTGCCAAAGTTGGCGCAGCGATTGATCAAGATCCTACTTTAACGAGCCAAGAAAAGGCAGCCCAAAAGCAGACCGTTACAGATGCAGCAACCAAGGCTAAAGATGCCATCGCCAAAGCGCAGGATGCCGATGGTGTTATTCAGGCTGAAAAAGCAGGCATTCAAGCCATTGACGATGGGCATCAATCAGGTGCACTTTTAGATACGCGCAAAGCTGATGCTAAAAAAGCCATTGATGCCGAAGCTGCTAAAATTAATGACGCCATTGACCAAGATGTCACGTTAACCAGCGCTGAGAAAGCCACTCAGAAGCAAGCGGTTGCGGATGAAGCAGCCAAAGCCAAGGCGGCGATTGACGCAGCTAAAAATGCGGACACCGTTGATCAGGCTAAAGCATCCGGCATCCAAGCCATTGATGCCGTCCATCAAAGTGGCACCCTTTTAGACACCCGCAAGGAAGATGCCAAAAAGGCGATTGACGCGGAAGCAGCTAAAGTGATTGCGGCTATTGGCCAAGATGTGACCTTGACGCAAGCGGAAAAACTAACGCAACAGCAAGCAGTCGCTGATGCAGCAACGCAAGCTAAGGCTGCCATTGATGTCGCCAAGAATGCCGATGCGGTGGACCAAGCCAAAGCGGATGGTATCAAGGCGATTGATGCCCAACACCAAGCCGGGTTGGCGTTGAACGAACGTAAAGAAGCAGCCAAAAAGCTAATTGCGGAAACCGCTGATAAGGTACAGGCAGCGATTGATCAGGATGTGACGCTGACCGCGACCCAGAAAGCGGCGCAAAAACAGGCGATTACCGCGGAAGTCACTAAAGCCAATCAAGCCATTGATGTGGCTGGCAATGCTGACGCGGTTGATCAAGCTAAAAATGCGGGAGTTAAAGCAATTTATGACCAGCATCAATCCGGTCAGGCACTCGCAGATCGGAAGCGTGATGCCAAACAGGCGATTGATGCCGAGGCGGCAAAAGAAACAGCTGCCATCGATCAGGATGCAACTTTAACCGCGAACGAAAAAGCAAACCAGAAACAGGCGGTTGCGGATGAAGCAACTAAAACTAAAGCAGCGATTGATGCGGCTAAACAGGCTGATACAGTCGACCAGGCCAAAACTGACGGGGTTAAAGCGATTGACGCCCAACATCACGCAGGCCAAGCAGTTGCCGATCGTAAAGCCGCTGCCAAGCAAGCCATTGATGCCGAAGCGGCTAAAGTAACGGGCAACATTGATCAAGATGAAACTCTCACAGCGGCGGAAAAAGCGGCGCAAAAACAGGCAGTTGCAACCGAAGCCGATAACGCAAAGCAAGCGATCGACAAAGGGCAAAATGCTGACGCCGTTGACAAAGCTAAAACAGACGGTATCAAAGCGATTGACGCTCAGCACCAGTCCGGACAGGCAATTAAAGCGCGCCAAAATGACGCCAAGCAGGCTATTGATGCTGAAGCCGCAAAAGTAACCAAAGCGATTGACCAAGATCCAACTTTAACCACCGCCGAAAAAAAGGCGCAGAAGCAAGCAGTCACAGATGCGGCAACTAAAGCTAAAGCTGCTATTGATGCTGCGTTAGTGGCCGATGCGATTGACCAAGCCCTGGCAGATGGGATTAAGACGATTGATACCCAACACCAGTCTGGTATAGCATTGGATAAGCAAAAGGCGGCGGCCAAACAAACAATTGATGCCGAAGCAGCCAAGGTTAGTGAAGCAATTGATCAGGATGTCACTTTGACAGCCGACCAAAAGGCTACCCAAAAGCAGGCAGTGGCAGATGAAGCAACGAAAGCTAAAGCGGCCATTGACCAAGCCTCTGACGCCGATGTGGTGATTCAAGCAACAACTGATGGTATTGAAGCTATTGACGCGCAACACCAGTCCGCAACGGCACTTGACAAGCAAAAGCAGCAAGCAAAACAAGCCATTGATGCTGAAGCGGCCAAAGTAAGCAAGGTGATTGATCAAGATGTAACGCTAACGGCAGCGCAAAAAGCTGACCAGAAGCAGGCTGTGATCGCTGAGGCAGACAAAGCCAAAAAGGCCATTGACGCAGCTGGTAATGCTGATGGCATCAAGCAAGCTGAAAGTGATGGTATCAAAGCAATCGACGCTCAGCATCAGTCCGGTCAGGCACTCGCAGATCGGAAAGGTGATGCTAAAGCTGCCATTGATACCGAGGCGGCAAAGGAAACAGCTGCTATTAATCACGATGCAACCTTAACCGCGAATGAAAAGGCAAGCCAGAAACAGGCGGTTGCGGATGAAGCGACTAAAGCCAAGGAAGCGATTGATGCGGCTAAGCAGGCTGATGCAGTCGACCAGGCCAAGACTGACGGGATCAAAGCGATTGACGCCCAACATCACTCCGGGCAAGCTCTTGACGATCGTAAAGCCGATGCCAAGCAGGCCATTGATGCTGAAGCGGCCAAGGTGACGGCAGCGATTGATCAGGATAACACGTTGACCAAAGCCCAAAAAGCTGCCCAGAAACAAGGGGTTGCGACAGAAGCCGACAAAGCTAAGCAAGCCATTGATGCTGCCGGGGATGCCGATGCTGTAGATCAAGCAAAGACAGCCGGGATTCAAGCCATCGATGCTCAGCACAAAGCCGGTAAAACCATTGATAGCCGTCACGATGACGCTAAGCAAGCGATTGATGACGAAGCGGCTAAGGTGATTAAAGCGATTGACCAGGATCCAACTCTGACCGCTGCCCAAAAAGAAGCACAAAAGCAAGCAGTAGCAACTGAAGCCGATAAAGCCAAAAAAGCAATTGACGCTGCAGGCGATGCGGATGCTGTAGATCAGGCAAAAACAGCCGGCATCAAGGCTATCGATGAGCAACACAAGTCAGGACAAACAGTTGATGCACGAAAAGATGACGCCAAAAAGGCCATTGATGCTGAAGCCGGTAAAGTTACTGATGCAATTGATCACGACGCCACTTTGACGGCTGCTCAAAAAGAAGCGCAGAAGCAGGCAGTTGCTGATGAGGCTGATAAAGCTAAAAAAGCGATTGATGCAGCTGGAAATGCGGATGCTATTGATCAGGCAAAATCTGCTGGTATCAAGGCAATTGACGAACAACACAAGTCAGGACAAAGCATCGAGACTCGTAAAGATGACGCTAAGAAAGCTATTGATGGAGAAGTTGCTAAGATAACTGATGCGATTGATCATGACCCAACACTGACCGATGCTGAAAAGGCAGCACAAAAGCAGGCTGTCATCGCTGAAGCTGACAAGGCCAAGAAGGCAATTGATGCAGCCGGTGATGCTGATGCCGTTGACCAGGCACAAAAGGCTGGCATCAAGGCGATCGACCAGCAACACAAATCCGGGCAAGCACTAGCAACCCGGAAAGATGCTGCTAAGAAAGCCATTGATGAAGAAGCTGCTAAAGTAAGCGAAGCCATTGACCATGATGTAACGTTGACGGACAGCGAAAAGGGCACTCAGAAGCAAGCTGTTGCTGACGAGGCCAAGAAAGCTAAGCAGGCGATTGATACTGCCGACAATGCTGATGGCGTTGATCAAGCAGTGACCAAAGGCATTCAGATCATTGACGCGCAGCACCAGTCCGGCCAAGCGCTCACCGATCGTAAGGCTGCTGCGAAAAAAGCCATCGATGCCGAAGCTGCAAAGGTAGGCCAAGCTATTGAGCAGGATCCAACACTGACGGCAACAGAAAAGAAGCGTCAAAAACAAGCCGTTGCAGACGAAGCAACAAAGGCCAAAGCGGCGATTGATACTGCTGCTAATGCTTCAGCGGTTGACCAAGCAAAAAATGCCGGTATTAAGGCCATTGATGCTCAACACGTCTCTGGTAAAGCTTTTGACTTAAGCAAAGACGAAGCTAAGAAAGCGATTGATGCTGAAGCTACCAAAGTTCAAGGTGAAATTGATCAGGACCCGACTCTGACCGCTACTGCCAAGAAACAGCAAAAAGAAGCAGTGACGACAGAAGCCGGTAAAGCAAAACAGGCAATTGATCAGGCTAAAAATATCGAGGAGGTTACGACCGCCAAAGACGAAGGCATCAAAGCGATTGATGCGCAACATCAGTCAGGACAAGCAGTTGCAACACGTAAAGACGATGCAAAGAAAGCGATCGACGACGAAGCTGCTAAAGTGACCGAAGCAATAGATCATGATTCGTCATTGACTGATGCTGAAAAGAAGGCTCA
>OJWB01000117.1_pt1 | contig 15650 bp, 29 predicted proteins | sample 1600321 | NCBI WGS metagenome assembly OJWB01 (sample SAMN04436905, study PRJEB24849) | human gut metagenome | biome: human gut; feature: NICU; material: stool | host: Homo sapiens | place: USA: Saint Louis, MO | collected 2012-04-01
TTTAATCCCGGATAAATTTGTTTTCATCATTTCAATCACCTCAAAAAAATAGTACTCCAGCATGAACTGGAATACTACATTGAGGTGATATCTGTGCTTCATGTCTGCTGCTCGCTCTCTCAGTGTCAGATGGGGTCATCGCAAGCTGTGTCCGGTCGCTAAACTGGACAATGTGGCATGCGGGAATCGAACCCGCCTGACTATCACGGTCAGTCCTCATTGCCACGCCTTGCCACAGCTTTATCATCACCATGGCTCGGAGGAAAAACGCGGTGTCTCAGGTTTCTCACCTTTGGCACAATACCATCATATGACGGAAATCCCGGCAATTAGTCCGCAAAGTGTCCGCAATTAGTCCGCAAAGTGTCCACTCTGCTTTTTTACCAAGGTAACTAATGGACATAGCTCAGCAAATGCGTACAGTGCTCGATTTCTAGCGATATAAAAAGCTGATCGTTCCATTTTTAATTTAGCCACAATGGCATCATTGGTTAGCCGTTTGCTCGGTGAGATAATGTATGTTTCCCACAAGATGGTGCGATAGTCTTCATCTTCAATGGCATCGATTGCATTTTCGCAAACATTCAAGTAGTACAGCTCGTCAGCGTGCGATATTACCTTTTCCTCGGCTTTATTTCCATAGCTAGGTGACTTGGGCATACCGTCCATCACGGGGCTTCTGAGCGCTATTTTGGTGCGTTGAGCGAGCCGCTTGTGATGCCAGTAGTTCCCCAAGACCTCTTTGGCGTTTTCAATTGTTTTGTCATGATCAATTGGGCTAAAATATCTCGTTGCTCGCACCACTGCGTCCACTCCTTATGGTATGATTGATTTTGTAAAAGTTTTGGGGATAAGCGTGCCTTCGTGGTGCGCTTTTTTGATGCCTTAAACGTGCGTTCAACATGTGCGTTTGCTATACTGTCGTTGGAGGCCAACTCCTATTAGAATGATTTCATATACTTTCACTATGCATTATGGCCTCCATAGCGCGCCCTTCATCTGGCGCGCTTTTTGTTTACCTGAACTGGAAGGCAGCAAGCCACTGTTCAATCGTGGCAGCGGCCGCCTTGAAGACTGGACAAAGTGCTTTTGCAAATTCGTCCATTTTGTGCTCATATTTTCTGTGTTCATACATGAGCTGTTCCTTGCGCGCTCGCATAACTGCTCGATGCCGATCATTCATTTCATTTTCCTCTTTTCCAGTTAGCCCACATCCACATTGCAGCGCCTGAGATTAGCAGCATTACGGCAATCATCATTTCTGCTTATTTAACCAATGAAGGAATGCCAACAGTATTGCCGCAAGGACACCACATATGATGATCAAATTCATGTTCAGCTCTGATGGAGACATATTCCATATGCCGTTTATTATCTGTTTCATTGCCGCTCCTCCATGATTGAATCCGAAATGTCCCAAAGCGCAAACAAGATTGCTATCAGTGTCAAGCCAGTAAATGTTTTGTAAGCTCCAAAATTCATATATTTTGCAGGTAAAAATGAAGACGCCAGAGCTAATGTGAAACCAAGCCATGACATGAAACGGTAAGGCCCATATTTCATTGTTTTCCCTCCAGTAGCTCCGGATTCTCCCTGAACTTAATCTCTCGTTTCATTTCTCCGCCTCCTCATACATCACTAGCGCAAACAGCATTGGGACACCATCAGCACCACGTGTTGGCTGGAACTTAATATCAACAATGTTTTTACCTTTTATGAATTCGTTTATTTCTCTTTCAAATTCAGAGCTTGTACAGGTGTCATTCCAAATATATCTAACTTTCATCTTCGCCATCTCCTAATCGAATACCGACTACACCTGCGAATAAGTCTAGAAATTTCATGCGACCGTTCACTCCTTCACCTCCAATTTCACGATTTCTCCGGTTTCCTCCACGCGCCAGACACCTAGCAACCATGCAAGGGCAAAAGTGTCAGCATCAAAAGCTATCCACGCCAAAACGCCTGTTACTACGGTTCGTGTGATGCCTAGGTCTCTTACCATTCCAAGAACATCAACAAGATCACGATGGTACTTCCGCAATTCTTTGATATAATCACCAACCATTTTCGGAATCATCGGCAGATCATCTGGCAAGGCGGCATCATAACGTTTCTTGTACCCATCCAGTGTTTCCCTAGGCCAACCATTGAAGAACACTTGATAGCCAGCAAGACGGTTCCAAACCGCCTCAAACACGTCCCGCTTCGTCTCATTGCTCATCGTCAGTCACCTCATGGTCATGAATTAATGGTGAAAATGCCATGGCACCATAATCTGTTCCACCTTCATGATAAATAGTCGGCTTGAGTTTCCCAGATTCACCTAAAGTAAGCATAATCTTTGGCTTCATCGCCTTTAGAATAAGGCCACGATCGTTTTCACTGATAGGGACGTCTGGAGAGTTAGCAAGCCTGATGAAGCCGTCATGTTCATTAATCATCCACAATCGTTCAATAAAATCAGTGTTTACATAGTCACCGCTGTCTAGCTTAATCATCATCGTCAGTCACCTCCAACTGTTCCTTGTTGTAATCGATGATGCGTTGATAGCCATCATGTGCTTGCCACGCGCAATCATACAGGCCACACAGATCAAGTTTGTTGATCGCATTGTTCGCGGCATCGATGGCCTTTTGCGCAGCGTCTATGTCGGCTTTATTCGTCATCGTCAGTCACCTCCAATAATTTCCATCCTTTACACGTTTTGTGCTGTCTCGCGTGATGCAAAGCGTCACTGATAAACCCAGTTGACGTTCCAATTACCGATGCAGCGTGCCTCATAGAATTGAAAGTGACCTTACTTCCGCTTGGGCTTATCCCATAAAACGGCTTTCGCAATTTAGCAGCTGTACGTTCAATTCCATCTCCGTAGTGTCTGTTGTATAGCGGCGTGCAATATTCCAAATTTTCAACGTGATTGTTTTTTCGGTTCATATCTTTGTGGTTTACCCATAAATCAGATGGTCCAAAAAACGCCGATGCAACTAATCGGTTCACCCGGTATGCTTTGCGCTTGCCTTGCTTAGACAAAGCAACATACAAATATCCGCAGTTATTCTCATGTTGCTTCATCATTTTGCCTGCACGTCTCTCGGCACAAACTGATCCGGCTGCTGATTTCTGAATGATTGTTCGTGGCATAGATCTAACTCGTCCTTTACTCGACACCTCATACCAGCCTTCAAATCCAACTACTGGTCTCCATTCCTCAGTCATCGCTATCACACCAGACTTTTTCGCAGTCTTGCAAGCTGTAATGCTCAATCTCTGCTTCGGTGAACTGAGCCAATGAATCACTTTGGGCTTTGCTATGAAGAAACCATGCTACGGTTCCGGGATGAACCGTAGATCGGTATGCTTGAGCAAAATACTCATGCTTCTTCTTATCGACAAGCACTTTGTAGACCAGATACTTCTTCTTCACGGTGCAGCCGTTGACGTAAGCATTCATCAGCAGCTCTTCGTCATCATCAGAATTACCAGTATGTTGAGCAACATAGGATGCTGGGAAACGATTCATTTTTGCCTTTTCAACGATTTCGGCTTGTTCCTTGGTTAGCACTACCTTTTTAGGCTCATCAACGAACGTGACAACGTGGCCACCAGAGTTTCTTGCCACTTCGGTTGCTAAATCTTTATCGAGCGTTACTGGCACATCAACATTCGAGAAACTAAAAAATCCGTTTGTTTCACCAAAGTCCCAGTATTTTCCTTCATCGTTATTTACCGCGTACAGTTTTTCTTCGCTCATTTTTCGTCCTCTTTTCGATATACATAGTTATTAATATGATTGGCCAATTGGCCCAGTGGGATATCGCATTTTTTTAATGGCACCAGTTTGTAGTCCACATCTTCATACATGACGCCTACAACCTTGCCAGTCTCTTTGCTGATGTAGATGTCATCGAACGTGTCGTCTCCTGTTTTCATTGGTCGGGCTCCTTTCCCGCTGCTAATTCCTGAATTACTTCGTTGTATATTGCGGGTATCTCTGTTGATTCAATGTGATTTTGTTCAGGCTCTAGCCATTGTCGAATATCAAATTCTTGTTCAACGTCTGTGCTGTGCGGCATCACATTCACTGTGCTGAAACGCAAATAGTCGTCTTCATCGTTCTGGATGAAATATACTTGTCTAGCAGCACGTGTCAGACTGTCACCATGAACAATTGTTGCGTTCATGCCGCGAATGGCACAATTGAATATTAGAAACGGCAACGTGCTATCGCCAAGCTCTTCCAGATGGTAAAAATACATGCTTGGCCGATAATTCCACGGCTTGTGCTTCAAACGGTCCTGATGCCATCGTTGAATCATCATTGAGCCAGTCCCAGCAGCAACATCGTAATACTCGCTACTGTCACTCGACCCAACGAGCATGTTCACGAGCTTGCTGATACTCTCCGGAGTGAAATCTTGTTTCTTGTCTTTTCGGTCAGCTTGAACGCTCATGAAATATTGCGAGAACCAGTCATGTGATACGTCTGTACTGACATCTAAGAATTCTTTAAAAAGATCGTTACGTTTTTGCTGATCCATGACAATCTTCATCAATGCTGCTGGTGCCTGCTGCGCCTCCCGAACACCTAACAGCCTGTGAACAATATCAGCCGTAAATTTTACTGACATATTTCCTCCTCTTTCTTGATAATCAGTGGCTCCGGGATATCGATCTTAATGTTGTCGCCACGGCTGTTGTGCGATTCCGTGTGCTTGGCCATGTTCTCGTTTATCCAGCGAATACACTCTGATTGATACTTGGCTCGGTAATACTCGGTTCCTGTGTTTAAACCTGCTACTACGTACATTTGTTAGCCTCCAATAGTTTCACAGCATCGTCTGCCGATCTGCATACGCCGTAAATTACTTTTGTTCCTGATATAGCGGCCGCAAAACGTTTTTGATCTTCACGAAGTCTTCCTTTTTCGTTTTTGCATTCAACCAGTACAGCACGTCCGTCCGCTTTTCTTATCGCAGTAATATCAGGCCACCCAGGCGGTGGTCCTGCGTTGAAAATTCTTCCGTCCACAGTTCTTACAGTTCCCACGTTCGTTCTAGCGACAATGCAACCGTGTTCCGATAGTGCCAGCATGATTTCTGATTGAATGGCATGTTCTGATTTCATGTATGCTCCCTTCAGGGAGGATGTTAGGGAGGATGAATAATTGCCAGAAGGCTTACTGCTACAAGGGTTAGACACTATTTTTTGTGGTCAGGGAGGATGAAGTCAAAAACTAAGTTCCTAAGTGTATTTTTATTTAAAACGCCTATACTACTTTTTAACTATTCATCCTCCCTAAGAGGAAAATATAGGCTATAACCTACGGCACGTAGGCGTTTGGCGAAAAATTCATCCTCCCTGTCATCCTCCCTAATTGTTTAGAAAATTAAGCCTCGGATCGGTTTTGATGCGTATTCCAATATAGAAGAAACTCCCTCGTTTATGCTTGTCGAACTTCTTCTGCATTTCTGCACCAAACTTTTGCTTGCGCATCTTGTACTCACCAGATTTGTCACACCAGTCAACATATGTTTGGTAAAGCTGACCAGCAGCGGCCTGATATCCGGGCCCTTTTTCACAGCAATCATTGATAAACAGTTCAAGAACATCCATTTCTGTTCGGTACTCATTGCTTGCATCTTTCACACTCTGCGGCGGCTCTAATCCCTCGCGCTGCCATTTGAGTGCTCCATCAACGGCCCAATTTAGGATTCCAATTGATTCGCGTTCGAGCTTGTATGTCAGCCTTTTGTCTACCTGATCCACTGGCACTTGATGAGTAAATGGAATCAGCATCAATCTACGCCAGATCCCATCATCTGTTCCTCGAATAATTGGCTTGTGGTTAGTTGACAGCCAAAGCTTGAATTCTGGTTTGAATTCGAACTCTGATCCGTATAAAAAACGTGCGGTAACAGATTCTCCTCCGGTTAATTCTTTGATAAGTCCTTCATCTAGTCGGACGCCTTCATTTGGTTCACTTGCAGATACCAGACGAGCTCCTTTTAGTCTTGCAATATCGCTGTTGGCACCCCCGCTAGACTGCTGAACCATAATTGATTTAGCCTGCATCGTGCGTGAATAACTTCCAGCTATGTGCTTGAGAGTATCCATGAAAACAGATTTACCATTTCGCCCTGAGCCGTAAAGGATAAACATGACCTGCTCTTCAACTGATCCTGTTAATGAGTACCCGACCGCTTTTTGAATGTAGTCAATTAATTCATTGTCTCCATTGAAAGTCTGATTCAAAAAAGCTTGCCATTCAGGACACTCAACAGTGTCTGAATATTCAACGTTTGATTTCTTCGAGAACATTTTCTTGATGTCATGCTCGTGAAGAGTCCCATCAGATAAATCAATATATCCGTTGTCAACATTCATTAAGGTCTGATCAGCATCAAATTCATCAGTTGTCACCGGTAGACGATGTTGAATCTCATCTTCAAGCGCTCTTTTAGCACGATTTCCACGACTGGTTTTGCAAAACTTTGCCCATTCTTTCTCGGCTTTTTCCGGATCAACATCAGGAGGAGTTTTTGGCTTTTCCTTTTTCAAGTCAGCAACTACTTGGTCAATCATAGTTCGCAATAAGCCACGCTTATCAAGTTCCCAGAAGCTACCATTGTAGATATACCAAGCCTTATCGATATAGCTGTACCTTGCGACATCACCATATCGATCAACAAACCTATCTGCATTGCCTGTGTCATCCCACGAACGAGGAGGAAACGCTTTTGGCTTACCAGTGTCAGTAATAAATCCAAGCTTATATTTAGGCTTTTCATGTTTCGGCTGATAAGTATCACGCACATCATTAATGGCTCGGTTGAGCGTTGAAACGCCGTAGGTTGTTTTTCCGTGCTTCTCGTCCCACTTTGGTCTCATTAACGATGAATGTCGGAATATACTGTCCATCCGGATGAAATCTCTGCCTGTCCAAAATGCCAGGTCATTTGCGAATGCCAGATCGGCCTCCGATTGAGATGGATATAATGGTTCCCAGCCCCCGTTTAGCAGTTTCTTAATTCGATCACCACTTTTAGATTTAAGCATTTTAATGATGATCTCATCTTCAGAAAGATTGTTAGGTGCTAAATTGTACCTGCTGGGTAAATCGATGACGGTTTTTGGCTCCAAATACTTTGTATATATCCGCTTGAATTCCTCTTTTGTGGGAGAATTGATTGAATGAAACTTGCCAATCTCATCGCCAGTCATTGCAAAGAACCGCCCGCTTTGATACATCTCAACATTAGCTTTTCTTCGGCGTGTACCGGGTATTTCGCCTTTGACAATGATGTGAATACCAGTACCAGACATTGACCTTTCGGTATATGACTTGAAAGTATTCATGAACTCCCATGCGACATTGTCGTCAGTTTGTCCCTCTTCTAGTCTCTCCAAATCATCGCCAATATGATCAACGTCAATTCCTACATATCCGTTTGCGAAGAAAAATCCCAGTCCGTCAAGGTCATAAGCTTGCAATGCTGTAATTGCTTCTTCAAAAGTTACCCACTGTTTCGAGTCCGTTGAGCTTGTTTTTGTGCCAGTTAAGGCAGAATAAGGAATCTTAGTATATTTATTTTTTTCTGGTTGCCAGATTCGGTGAAAGCAGCCCCATTGTTTTAGGGACCGTAGTTCTGCTGGAATGCGTTCATACATTCGTACTCCTCCTAGAATGGCAAGTCGGAATCGTCAATTGGTTCATGAGACTGACTTGGTTGAGAATCATCTTTGAATTTATGCGCAACTTGTGGATACTTGCTAGCATGAACGCTCCACGGAGCCACTGTGTTCCGATCACCATATTCAGGGTTTTTCTCAACTTTTACATAAACTCGTACAGGCTTGTGATAAATAGCCTTGCAGAAATCATCGATGCTATTTAATGGAGTGCCTTCAGGGATCTTTGTTGCTTCCAATACATACTGGAGACCGTCCATATCGTATTGGTTCGTAGCTTTGCGTTTCCAGTTATCGAAAAAGACAACTCGGTTATGGTACTTTCCATTCGTTTTCGGCTCTGCTGCATCAAGATCATTACGAACCGTGAGACGTAGCTGTAGTGATTCTGATCCACCCTTAGTTGCAATTTCACCGGCCTGCGTAATTACCATTTCATATTCACCCTGTGGAAGTGGTGAAAAATCGTTTTCCTGGTTCTTGCTATAATCTGCGGTAATGAATGACATATTAGTTTCCTCCTAAATATTTATGTTCGGCAGCTTTACGGGCTGCGATGGCTTCGTCTTTGGTATTGAATGTTCCAAGCCAAATCCTTTTTTTATTAATTTTGATGTAAGCGCCCCATTTTCCGGTGCGAAGCCTTGAAACTCCGGGGTATCCAGAAGTGTTGTTACTTTGTAAATATTTACGTTGCACAGCATTAAGCTTGTTTCCTGATCCAATTCCAGTTGTGCTCCCACTGCGTAGTGCTTCGTACCAGTAAACTTTTAAATCTCCTGTACGGTTATTCCTAGCAAGAACACGTTGACTCTTCCCACGCACTTCGGCGTAACCCAAGACTTCAATATTTCCGAATGTTTCACCGGTATGATCAATCGCTGGTCTACCCATCTACGCTCGCTTCCTTTCCTTTAGCCATCCCCTAGCCACAATCTGGTGGTAAGCCCATCCAGGCTTATAGCCGCGTGCTTTTGCAATTGCGTACATGTCTTCTGGTGACTCGGCATCTTCGGCTTTCATTTGTCCATATTTGGTTTTTGAATAGTCCGCAACAATTTTGAATACTTTTTTGTCTACCTTTTTTAATTTTGCCGTAGGATCAACCTCAAGATCAGTGCCGTCTGCTCTGAATGAATATCCGCAAAGCGGACATTGTTTAACCTGTGCAGGAACGATTCCGTAACATTTTGGGCAGCTCTTGATCGCAGGTCCGTCTGATTTACCCCTGTGTTTTTCCTGCTTAGGTCGATCTTTAAGCGACCATTCACGGTCAGTATCAGGAAGGCCAAAGCGATAAACGTTCGCAACGTGATCAATAATGATTGCCCTTTTGTTCGGCCTATAGCGCATTCCTCGCATCGATTGCTGAATGTCAAGGACAAGAGAAGCGGTTGGCCTCAGCATGATGACAACGCCACATTCGGGAACATCAAATCCTTCTGAGATGAGATCGACGTTTGATATGACTCTAATTTTTCCATCTTTAAAGGCCGTCATCGCTTTATCACGATTCAAAGCAGGTGTTTTGCTGTCAACATGAATGGCAGATATACCGGCAGCATTGAACGTTGCCGCAACACGCTTGCTTTCTTCAATACTGTGGGCATAGACAATAGCCTGGCGTCCATTGGCCAACTTCTGGTAGTGACTAACAACATCACCAAAAATCATCTTTGTATTGGCCTCATCAATTGACTTCGTGGAGTAATCACCAGTTGATGATTTCTTTAGCTTTTCAACGTCAATTAAGGTTGGCGCATAGTAGTCAAAAGGAGCTAGGTAGTGATGCTCAATTAGCCATTTCACTGTTGGACCCTCAACCATGGTTTCATAAACATCCCCCAGTCCCTTTCCTGAAAGTCTCCATGGGCTTGCTGAAAAGCCTAAGCGTGGAACGTCTTTATAAAATCCATAAATTTTTAGATAAGTCTTTGCCAAGCTGTGATGCGTTTCATCAGTGATGATTAGGGTCGGTTTTGGCAATTTTCCTAAGCGTCTAGCAATTCTGCCAACAGTCATGATGGTGCATTTGCTCAAATCAACTCCGTTTGCAATAAAAGTCTTCGTGATTTGATCAATAAGCTCTTTTCTGTGAACGGTGAACATAACGTGCCCGCCCTTCATGACTGCCAACCTAGCTATTTCAGCGATGATAACTGATTTACCAGATCCCGCTGGGCTGACTAGCAGTACAGATTTGTGACCATCAGCCAGCTTTTCTCTTGCTTGATTAACTAGCTCCTTCTGGTAAGGATGAAGCTGAAACATCACTGTCACCTCCAAACTTAAAGAGGTCCTCAATGGCGCACGCGGTTCGATCATCCAAACGATTTTTGGCAAAAATTGCATCTGAGCCTGCAAGGATAACTCCTCGATGGCTTGTCTTTGTGCTGATGACCACGCGTCCTACAACATCTGTCAGGCCTAATAGTCCGTCACGTACGCTGTCACGAATGGCTGGTGCATACTGGCTGAATGATTGTCCGGTTTCGCTCGTAACGTCTCGCGTATTCTCCCAAGCGGTTACTAGCACGTTTACTGGTGCGTCCATGAAAATCATGGTCATGATGCGGGCAAAGTAATTTGTCCATCTTGAATAATCCTGCAGCTCGTTGCCAATGCCGTTTTTACTGTGCCTACCCATCTCAACAAACCAGTCTTTTTCGAACGCTGAGACGTTGTCGATCACCAGATTGTCATATCCAGAAACGCGATCAGCCAAATTTGTCAGAAATTCTTTCCATTCCTCACTCGGCTTGCTTCGGTCAAATGGTTGCACATCGATGTTCGGTGCACCGGATAGCACTTTGGAACTGTCGTCCAGATCTAGCACGAGTGTTTTGCCATTAAGATTGCGAATGGCTGATGTCTTTCCGACACCAGGCTTCCCGTAAATCAAAACTCGCCAGTTCTTTGTTCGATCAATTGCAGATGCATGTTTAATTGGCTGCATGGTTTCCTCCTACTTAATCAATAAGTGCTCACCACGTGGCTTAAGCTCAGCACCTAGCACTTTTTCTCCGGCTTCTAGTCGTTTTCGAATTTCGTCCGTATCTGGCTCGCGTTTTACCTTGAAGACATCAGCCTGCAAATTGTCTTGATCGATGGAAAGAGGCTGTTTTCCACCATTCTTAGCAACGCTGATAGTGAATAGTGGTGTCTTGATCTTGTGTTGATTAGTTTCGTTCATTGCTTCAACCAACCGCTGTGAAATAGTACCAAGATTAGATTGATAAGCTTTAATACGCGCTTCGAAACGGTCACGTTCTTTTTTATTGGCTTCAATGTCGGCTTTGATTTGGCGAATAACCTGTGCATACCCTTCAGCTTTGTCATTGATTGCATCAACGATTGAATCCATGGTGTCGGCCAATACTTCGGGATCAGTTGTCCCGTCTTCAGCTAGTTCTAATAAACTCGCATATTTTCCTTGTAAGTCGTATAATGTTGACATAATAAGTTTCCTTTCTATCAGTCGTTGGCGTGCAGGCCAGCGGCTTTTTTCATGGCTTGTTTGATAATAAATAGGATCGCGTGTGCGCCATCTTCTTGACCCATCGCATACGTTTGGTGGAAATCAGTATTGTCGGGGCCATAATCATAAGCAACCTTGTGATATGCTGCGATCTGGCGGTTCGCTGCGGCTAGAATTCGTTCGTATACCTCATTAGTCATCACGTCATCCCCTTAGTTTCGCTAGTCGTGCACGTAGCTTCTCGTTCTCGGCAAGCAGCATCTTTGCAATTGGTGTGTGGTTGCCGCGCATAATGTCTAACGTCAATTTGTTATGTTCGTTCAGTAAATCACCAATGGTACGTTCTGCTTCATTCAATCCAATACCTCCAATTTCCGCTGTGGCCTAAGCAGTGACCGATGATCACGCCGAAGGCACCACCAATTAGTAAATATTCAATCATTATTTGTCCTTCTCTCTAAGTGACCTTGAAATCTCTGGGAACCATTTGTCTAAGAAGTCGAGCCATGGTTTCGGATGAAACAGATACCCCTTTTTGCCAGGCGGTGGATATGAAACTACGGTATCTTGCAAGAACTTGTGGAAGCGTGGGACGTTCAAGATATTGTTAACTACCCACGTGTTGTTATGCCCTTCGACATAGCTTGTTGCGGTGGTGAGCGTCCACATGCCTCGTGCTGCTAGCTTGCGTTTTAACTCTTGGTTCTCCTTGATCATCTTTGCCAGTTCTTCTTCATCGACCGCTAAATACTTTTTGCTTGAAATATGATCATCTTCAACAACCTGTAACAACGGCATGGCATTTCCTCCTTTCTTTTGGCCTCCCCTTGACAGATAATCAAGTTATCTGGTGATGGAAGGAGGTGATTAATATGAGCGAAGAAATTAAAATCGATCCAGAAAAGTTTGCCTTAGCCAGTCTTGTAAGCTGCCCTTCTAATCTTTCTGAGAAGGATAAATTGGCTTCATACAAGACGGCTTATTTGCTTGCCAAAGAACTTGTAGACTCTCAAAAAGCAAAAGCTGATGCAACATACAAGAAGCAAATAGAATCAGGAGAGTTTGGATTCTAACGTCCAATGAGTGACAAAGCGGTTTTCAGAGCTGCTTCTTCTTGATCGAGCGACAATTCTCTCATGCTAGCGATCAAGCTCAAGGCCATTCGTGCAAGCATCTCTTGTTCATAAGGTGCTTGCTTTTTTGTATTGCGATTGTTCATACCGTCATCCCCTTTGTGTCTTTTAGGACACTTCAATTGTAAAAAAAATATCCATTGTTTCTGATCGTGTTAGCGGAATTACTTTTGCTAATGCTTTAATTTCATTTGTCTTGAAGGGACGTTCATCTCGCAGCCCCTTATAAAAAGTTGATGGTGATAAATTAATGCCATCATCATTTACTTTTTTAAGTACAGCTGTTACCGTTAGTCCTTTTGACTTGATAGTGCCAAGAAGCTTATCCTTATTCATGTAATCACCTCGTTTCCTTTAGGACACTTTTATTAAAACATCAAAAAGTACAGTTGTCAACACAAAAGTGTCCAAAAAGAAACTTTTTTTCGTTCTCCATTATTTATGTGTATTTTAAGACACATTCGTGCTATTATGTATCCATAGATAGGAGGCAACGTTTATGTCAATCTCATTAAGAGATAGAAGAATAAGCCTAGGACTTACGCTTGAAGAAGTTGGCAACAAAGTCGGTGTCGGCAAATCAACCGTAAGAAAGTGGGAAACTGGGTCAATTGGGAACATGGGACGTGACAAAATCGCTGCTTTGGCGAAAGTTTTAAAAATAAGTCCAATGGATATTATTGATCCAGATGGTGAAATTCCAGACACCGTTGTGGATAAGATTCATGACACGGTGGTTCAACTCTACCCTGAACGTCAGCAGAAAGTCTACACGTACGCGGAAAAGCAGCTCAATGAGCAGCAGAACCCCGACAACGTTGTCAGCTTAGATGAGGCACATGCAGAACGTAATCTTGATGAGCAAGTGGTCAATGTTGAGGTCGATGGTATTGTGGCCGCTGGATATGGTGCCTTTAATGATGATCGCTATGAACCAATGGACACAGTAAAGGTTCCAGACAGTGCTATTCCGTCTCACTACGATTACTGCTTTAAAGTTGTCGGTGACAGTATGTCTCCCTACTACGAGGATGGCGAATTTGTCTTTGTTCAGAAAACACAAGATGTTACTAACGGTATGATCGCTGTAGTTGATATTGATGACATGACATTTATCAAGAAACTGATTTTTGAAGATAACCGTCTCTGCCTTCGCTCATTGAACGATGACGTAGATGAAGAAACTGGCGAACGTATCTACCCGGATTTCTACGCTGACGACACAGACAATATTGAAGTGATTGGTAAAGTTGTCGGATCATACGCATTCAAATAATAATACGTCCAAACCCTGATCGACGTTAAAAGCTGAATTTTTTGGAGGGATTCATTATGAAGAAGCTCAAGATTAATATTTGGACTGGCATTTATAACATTTTTGCATGTGTTATCTTCGCCTCGTCTTGGTTCGTCATCTTTTCAACCGCATTTAGCGATGCTGCAAACAAGGGCAATGCAACTGGTGGTGCTGCCACATTCTTCTATGCTGTTGCTTGGATTGGCGTTGTGTTAAATGCTCTTGCTTTATGGCAAAGCTATAAACACAACATTTCGTTAGTGGGCGGTGTTTTGGGCGTAATTGGTTCGCTTTGCTTTGGTTTGACCGCTGCAATGGCATTTCCAGCTATTGTTTTGTTGATTATTGCAATTGTATTCCTGTTCTTACAGCACCCTCGCAATAAGGCGGCTGCTTAGCATATATTATTCCCCCACGCAAGCGGCGTCCCCGTGCAAGCCGGAGAGTGTAGCTGAACACAAAATAAAAAACGCCTACCCCACCGAATGGGTAGACGCCTTATAGATCCATGATTGTATGGTAGGTGCAATAGCACCTAGCTTTATTATAGCACAAGGAGGTGTAAATGTGGCCAGTATTAGTAAGCGTGGCAAAAAATGGCAATATCGTGTCTCTTACAAGGATAATGATGGAACACGCAAGTATGTCAACAAGGGTGGCTTCCCCTCAAAAAAGGCTGCTGATATAGCGGCAATCGAAGTCGAACGTCAGCATAATCGCGGTGCAAATTTGGATCTTAACAAGATAACGTTAATCGACTACTGGGACAAATGGATTGAGCTGTACAAATCTGGTAAGCATTCTCGTATCACCGAAGCCCGGTATAAAACAATTCGTAAACAGTTGTTAGCCTACTGGGGCGAAAGCCGTGAACTAAAATCAATTTCAAAATCAGACTGGCAGGGATTTATCAATGAGTTTGGCAAAAAAAGGGCTAAAGATACAGTCAGCAAATTGAATGGCTATGTTCGCTCAATGGCTGATTCTGCCGTCGATGACCAAATAATATATACTAACTTCACTCATAACGTTGTCCTCACTGGTAATGAAGGCCAAGCAGGAATCATCAAATATTTGCAAGTAAAGGATTTGCGCAAGCTCGTCAATTACTGCCTAGAATTTGCAGACTACGAGCATATTGCTTACTACATCATCGCAACCGGGGCACTGACCGGAGCTAGGTATTCTGAAGTTCTTGGGCTCACGTGGGATCATGTTGATCTTAAAAAGCGCGTTGTACACATTACCAGAACGTGGGATCACAGATATGGGAGCGGCTTTGCTGCTACTAAGAACAAATCAAGTGTACGTGACATCGACATCACGAGAGAACTTGCAGACTTGCTTTTACGTCTCAAGAAAGAACAGCAAGAGGTCTACCTTGCTCAGGGATATCGTGATAGCAAACAACTATTATTTCGCAGCATACGGCATAACATGCTATCAAGCACGGCAATTAATAAGGATCTAAGGACGATTCAGAAGACTCTCGACATTTCCCCCGCGATTACTTTCCATGGGCTTAGACACACTCACGTTTCCTATTTGATTGCCAATCACGTTGACATTAACTATATTTCAAAAAGACTTGGGCATGCCAATACAATGATCACTCAAAAAGTCTACGCTCATCTTCTTGAAGATCAAAGAAAAGAGCAGGTATCCCAGACGCTACAAGCACTTTCTAGACTTTAGCTTGTGCACATTTTGTGCACCGGAGGAAAAAAACAACCGAAAATAAAAGGAAACAAAAATCCCGAAATGCCTTTATACCAGCATTCCGGGAAGCTATAGAAAGCATCTAGAAGCATAAAAACGGAGAGTAAGGGATTCGAACCCTTGATACAGGCAAAACCCGTATACATGGTTTCCAACCATGCTCCTTCAGCCTCTCGGACAACTCTCCATAAAAAACTCCGGTTGTCAGGCTCGAACTGACGACAACCTGATTAACAGTCAGGTGCTCTACCAACTGAGCTAAACCGGAATAAACAGCGTGGCAGCTTCCTACCCTCGCAGGCAGTTTCCCACCAACTACTCTCGGCGTGA
>OJWB01000121.1_pt1 | contig 13958 bp, 13 predicted proteins | sample 1600321 | NCBI WGS metagenome assembly OJWB01 (sample SAMN04436905, study PRJEB24849) | human gut metagenome | biome: human gut; feature: NICU; material: stool | host: Homo sapiens | place: USA: Saint Louis, MO | collected 2012-04-01
GATTTATTCATTATACCCTCTCTTAAAAGTTGTCTCAGGAATCAGCTTACATCCAATTATTTTTGACGAATTTATAAAAGCATTACCGAGTAGCCTGGCCAGGCTACTCGGTAATGCTCAATGAAGTGGAAACTAGTAATATATCGTGCCATAACCGTTTGACATCAATGGTTACGGTCTATTTGATACTTTCAACCTTTAGTTAGATACTGCAACTTTCGCAAGCGTTAGCGCCGATTTCCGAGTCATCATCAGTGAAGGTGCGGATGTAGTAAATCGACTTGATGCCTTTCGCATGGGCGTAGTTGCGTAAAATGTTGAGATCCCGGGTGGTCATTTTGTTCGTGCGGCCATCTTTCCAAGGGTACGTGCCAACTGGAATCGTGGAGCGCATGAAGAAAGTCATGGACATCCCTTGATCGACGTGTTGTTGAGCCGCCGCGTAAACGTCGACCACTTTGCACATGTTGGTGTCATAGGCAGATTGGTAATAGGGCAATGTGTCATTGGCTAAGCCAGAAGCTGGGTAGTAAATCGTGCCGATGGTTTTTTCTTGGCGGTCTTCGATGCGGTTGACGATCGGGTGCAAGCTGGAACTTGTGTCGTTGATATAAGAAATCGAACCGTTTGGTGCCACTGCCATGCGGTTTTGATGGTATAACCCATCTTTCATCACGGCAGCTTTAAGGTCAGCCCAGTCTTGCTTAGTGGGGATATGAATGTTTTTGAATTGTTCGGCAACGGAATCGAATTTGATCGACCAGTCTTGATTCAAATACTTCTCGAAGTAGCTACCGTCGGCGTACTTGGAAGCTTCAAAGTTATGAAACACCACGCCGCGTTCACGCGCGATTTGGTTGGAGGCTTTTAAGCTGTAGTAGTTCAGCAACAAGAAGTATTGGTTGGTGAAGTCCAATGATTCAGGACTGCCGTAGTGCATATGATGCTTGGCAAAATAGGTGTGCAAGCCCATCGCGCCTAAGCCGATGGAGTGCGCCAAGTCGTTACCATTTTGCACCGATGGCACCACGTCGATGGCCGAGTGGTCGGTGACGTAGGTCAAAGCACGCACCATCGCATCGACGGATTTTTCAAAGTCTGGGCTTTGCATCAAGTTCGGGATGTTGGTGGAGCCGAGGTTACACGAGACATCTGTGCCTAACACATCATATTCTTGGCGGTTGTTCAACACGCTTGGCGTTTGCACTTGCATGATTTCAGAGCACAAGTTTGACATGATGATCTTGCCGGCAATTGGCGAAGCATTGTTGGCAGTATCCACGTTCATGATGTAAGGATAGCCGGATTCTTGTTGTAGCTTGGAGATTTCGGTTTCCAAGTCGCGGGCACGGATCTTTTTCTTGGTGATGTTCGGGTTAGCTACCAAGTTGTCATATTCTTTGGTGATGTCGATGTAAGAGAAAGGCTGACCATATTCGCGTTCCACAGAATATGGCGAGAATAAGTACATATCAGCGTCGGCTTTGACCAAATCGTAGAACTTATCTGGCACGATCACGCCGAGGCTTAAGGTCTTCAAGCGATACTTTTCATCGGCATTTTCTTTTTTTGCCCCTAAAAAAGCGATGATGTCAGGATGGAACACGTTCAAATACACCACACCGGCGCCTTGGCGTTGGCCGAGTTGGTTGGAATATGAGAAGGAATCTTCCAATAACTTCATCACCGGTAAAACGCCAGAAGCTGCGCCTTCAATGCCTTTGATCGGGGCGCCGCCTTCACGCAAGTTGGAAAGCGTGATCCCAACGCCACCGCCGATGCGAGACAGTTCCAATGCGGAGTTGATGGCCCGGCCGATCGCGTTCATGTCATCGGACACTTGCAATAAGAAACAAGAAACTAATTCACCACGGCGCGCGCGACCAGCGTTTAAAAACGATGGGGTGGCTGGTTGGTAGCGTTGGTGGATCATTTCATCGGCTAAGCTTTGGGCAAGGTTTTCGTCACCGCCAGCGAAGAATAAGGCGTTGGCAAATACGCGGTCTTCAAACGATTCCAAGTAATGGTCGTTGTCGTCAGTTTTTAACGCGTATTGGGCGTAGAACTTGTAGGCGGCCATAAAGGATTGGAAGTGGAAGTCTTGCGCGGCTAAATAATCGCGGAGTTGTTCCATGAATCCAAGCGAATACTTGCTTAAAAAGTCGACTTCATAATAGTTGTGGTCAACTAAATAGTCCAAGCGGTCTTTAAGACTGTCGAAAGTTAAGGTATTGGGATCGACATTTTCTTTGAAGAAAGCAGCCAAGGCTTCTTTGTCTTTGGCCAATGGGATCTGCCCATTCACCGGAATATTAATTTCATTATTGAGTTTGAAATACGTCACTTGTTCTGGATCGATGTCTTTGAGGCCCATGGCGAACGCTCCTTTGTTTTTTAGCATTGAGAATAATGCTATGATACTGTATATTGTGGTTACGGTCAAAGCACAAACAACATCTTGCAGTTTTTGGCTTGTGCGTAGCTGTGGTAAAATTTACGCGCAACTGACATTTTAACGTCAATTCAGAGAGGATGCACATCAACTATGGAAAATTATCAGGCGATCAACTGGGACCGCGTTTCAGACGCTGTCGACAAAGCAACTTGGGAAAAATTAACGGAGCAGTTCTGGCTGGATACCCGCGTGCCGGTGTCGAATGATATGGACGACTGGCGCGAACTAGACGATACCCATCAATGGGTGGTCGGGCATGTTTTCGGTGGCTTGACCTTATTGGACACGGTGCAAAGCCAAGACGGCATGCGCGCGCTGACCACTGGTGCCATCACCCCGCATGAAAAAGCAGTCTTGAACAACATCCAATTCATGGAATCAGTCCATGCTAAGTCTTACTCCACCATTTTCTCCACGTTGAACACCCAACCGGAAATCGATGAAATTTTCCAATGGTCCGACTCTGAAGAATACTTGCAAAACAAAGCCAAGTGGATCGTAGATTTGTATCGCAATGACCCAGATCCCTTGCATAAAAAAGTCGCCAATGTCTTCTTGGAAACTTGCTTATTCTACTCAGGTTTCTACACGCCACTGTATTATTTAGGCAATAACAAGCTCAACAACGTCGCTGAAATCATTAAGTTGATCTTGCGGGATGAATCCGTGCATGGTACTTACATCGGCTATAAATATCAAATCGCTTATAACCAATTGTCCGACGCTGAAAAGCAAAAACAAGACGACTGGGCTTACGACTTGTTGTACAAGCTTTACGCCAACGAAGAAAAATATGCCGCCCTTTGCTACGATCAAGTCGGCTGGACCAAAGAAGTCATGACTTTTGTGAAATATAACGCCAACAAAGCCTTGATGAACCTGGGCAAAGACAGCATGTTCCCAACCACGGCGTCTGACGTGAACCCGATCATCATGAACGGGATCAACACCACCACGTCCAACCACGACTTCTTCTCCCAAGTCGGCAACGGCTACTTGTTAGGTCAAGTGGAAGCGATGAGTGATGATGATTACAACATTGACGTCATCTCTGACCCAACTGCGGGGGACGACAAATGATCAATTTATTTTATGTTTCGATTTCTGGTAATACCCGCGCGTTTGTGAAGCGCCTATGTGCCTATGCAGAGCAACAACACGCAAAAAACGCTGACGCTTATCAAATCAACGCTGTAGAATACTCTGAATCTGTGGATGTCAGAATTATGGATCAACCGTTTTTTGCGATGGTACCGACTTATTTAGATGGAGGAGACGGCATCAACAACGGCTACAAAGAAGTGATGACCTTGGACTTTCGCGATGAACTCGATGCCGGCAATACCGAGAACTTGCTTGGGATCGTCGGCTCTGGCAATCGCAACTTCAATGCCCAATTTGGCTTGACGGCCAAGCACTATGCCCGCCGCTTCAATTCGCCTGTGATCGGCTTGTTTGAATTACGCGGTAATGACGAAGAAGCCGCCAAGATCTACACGGCTTTAACCAACTATCAAAAAGATTTCGAGCAACGTGGCGTCAAGCGCGCGTTGACCCACTAGCATATCATGATCAACCAAGCCGAGATATTAATTGTCTCGGCTTTTATCATGCAAATGTTGTCTGGTAGCGTAAATCTTTCAACCTTTTACAATCATGATCGCGAGACCAACGGTCGCGGTGCTTTCAAAAGAAAGTCAGCAGCTGCATAAGTAACCTTTCAATAGGCGCACAGCCCTGGGGAAAGCACCAGATGCCAGGGCTTGTTTGTCGTACCTCTGGCACGTTAAACAAGATTAAACGCTGATAAAAGATCTGATAATGCGTGAATTTAAGTGACAACCATACGCATTCGGCAGAACCGAAGAATTTTTGTCCGGACCATTGACATTCTTGCCAGGCATCAATGGTGATCAAAACACCTCAATTCAAGTAGAGCCAAATAAGCCGGTTGATCTTAGCTTCAAAGACGGTGATACTATTACTTTCCAGTTTGCTGGTAACGGAGATACCGATAAGCTTACTTTGGATCAAAAGTAGCACTTGGAGATTTCATCTTTTGTTATGGGTTTGGGTGTACTGAGAATGTTCTTGCCAATGCTTCTTTCTGGACAAAATAGCTGGACTGAGGATCAGCTTGGGAAGTATCCTCATTGTTTTACAATAGGGTGTACCCTATTGTAACTAAAGTGATAAGGGAGTATTATTAGTTACATATAAGTGACCCGGAGGCGACCTAGAATTGGCTAAAATCGGTTATGCGCGTGTTAGTACGCGTGATCAAAATCTTGCACGTCAAATTGAGCAGCTACATGATGCCGGTGTTAATAAAATCTTTCAAGAGAAGCTTTCAGGTAAAAATGCCGATCGTCCTCAACTAAAAGCAATGTTAGACTATATTCGTGATGATGATGAAGTAGTGGTATTGAGCCTTGATCGACTTGGTCGCAATTCTCATGATTTGACTGACATCATCGAAACCATTCGCCATCGTGGAGCTCAATTGAATGTTCTAAATCTGCCTAGCTTTGCAAGTATTGAAGATCCTAACCTTCGTAACTTGATTACGACAATTATTGTCGAACTATATAAGTATATTGCTCAAGAAGAGCGCGAAACTATTAAGATACGGCAACAACAAGGCATAGAAATTGCCAAACGCCAGGGCAAATATAAGGGAAAAATTCGCGAATATGGTCCTCATTCACCTAATCGTCAAAAACGCTATATTTATAAAGAAGCCTGTCGCCTTTTAAATAGGAAGAAAGACGGAGATGAAACTCTGACCAAGCGACAAATTGCTCGCATGTTAGGTATTGCACCAGTAACCTTATATCGCATCGAAAAGTATCAGGCAGAAGATCTAGCAAACGTTCCCCCTAGTGAGAGGTAAACATCATGATAGATTTAAGGGGCAAACGAATTCTCTTTACCGGCCGTTTGCGATCTTTTCGTCGTTTCCAGGCACAACAGTTAGCAATTATTCTAGGAGCAAAACCTGTCAACGGGATTGACAAAAATGTCGATATCCTTGTGGTTGGTATTATTAGCAAACCCTATGATCAACTACTTACCACTCAAAAGTTAACGTATGCTAGAACCTATGGCATTCCAAAGATTGACGAATTAGCCTTTATTTCATGGTGCCAATGGCGATTAGATCAATTGAAAACAACTCTTTAAGTACCTTCTTATCAAACGGGGAGATTAGTATGCAAAAGCGTATCGATTTGGCCAATCAAACGTTTGGACGACTCACAGTCATTAGTTTTTTGGGAAGCAGTTCTAATGGAAACGCGCTTTGGCTCTGTCAATGTCAATGTGGAAATAAATGTATTGTTGACAGTCAACGACTTCAAAAAGGATTCACTCGCAGTTGTGGGTGTTTGCGATCAGAAATAAGCAGATCAAACATAAAAGCTAATAACCAGACTAAAAAATACATGGGCAATCCCAAGAATTTTCAACTAATTAATCGAACAAATTTAGTTGCTTCTACACTTAAACGATCCAATAACAAATTCGGCATGATAGGTATTAGTTAGGCTAAAACGACTCAAAATTAGGTAGCACGACTTCACTTTCAAAGCCATCTTAATAAACCGTGTATATGTTCATGCGGAGGGTGCAATCGCTGCTCCAAAGACAGCAAAAAAGGATATCATTCCTTTGCAAGAGCAATATAATCAATCACACCAACAAAATTGAACAAATTGATCAGACAATCCGAGTAGGCGCAAATCCCATTGCTTATACTGCCGATGAACCTATAGAAAAGGCGCTTCGTCATAAAATGGTTCAGTACTGTAATCCTCCAAATGGCACAAATATTAAGACTAGTTTTCAAGAAAGGAAGCCGTAACGTGCGTTTATGGCATCAAGATTTAATTCAGCAACTCCCAAGACAACAATTATTGGGACAGCATCGTGAAATTGCGGCGCTTCGCGGTAATGGATGGGGACGGAAACACGCTACCGTTAATTACGTATTTGCACATTCCCCATATAAATTATTTCAATTTCACTGTATTGTGTTACGTGAAATGGAAAAACGAGGTTATCATCCAGATCAGAAATGGTATGATCCTCTGTATCGAGGTCAACATTGCCCAGCATACAAACAACTCAATCCGGTTGCACTCACAATACCCATCTATCCTGAGCATGACCAACGATATAAACATGTTTGCTTAACCAATTTACAAAACAAGGGAATCTTTTTAAACCTTCCGTGATCCTAGTCTGCGATGTTCATCTTGGGACATAGGATTGACAAAATAGTATCTCAACAATATATTTACTAAAAGTAAATAAATAGCCAGTATTACGTTGATAGGAGAAAATCAAATGGTAAACCTTACAGAAGAAATGAAAAATATGTTAAAGAATCAGCTCCCCTTTCTAGCAACAACAGGAAAAGATGGCAAACCTCAAGTTGGTCCCAAGGGTTCACTACATGTCTTAGATGACTCACATTTAATCTACTTTGAGCACACCTTTAGGCAGGCCTATAATAATCTCTCGAACAACCATTTGGCGGCGGTTGCGGTTGCTGATAGAGGCGCTCAAAAGGGATTTCGCTTTGAGGGAACGGCTCATATTCATGAAGCAGATGACTTTGCTAATCAGATTCTAGATAAAACTAACATCTTTGATCGTTTCCCACGCGCTGGCGTGGTGGTCATTGATGTTGAACGAATCTATAAATTGGATAATACCTTAGAAGCTGGTATTCAAATCGCCTAGGGTTTTTAAAACAAATTCAACCGAGTAAGTCGAAGAACTTTTTAGTGTCCAAACTCATACAGTGTTTATTTCATGTCATTAAGTATTCATTAGCAAGCAGTTTTGTTATACTTTGGTTAGAAGTGATAGAAGTACGTCTAATTCTTAAGAAACCCGTAGCTTACTGTTAACGCCATTACTTCGAGCGTGTCGATTTTCGATACGCCTTTTTTTGTGTTATTGGATAAAAATCATCCAATAAAAATGAAATATCAAAAAAGACGACTTCTACTATGGAAAGTCGTCTCTGATGAACCCGTTTTTCTAATACTCATTCATGTTGCATCGTCTTGCTTCAAATGCTTGAAATATACAGACATAGTGTTTAAATAAGTTGGCCGGTTTCAGTTTATTAAACTCAATATCAGTCTTAAAATATTGATTCTTTCCTAATTTAAAGTAACCCAAAAAGATATTAGACAAATTTTGAGATCCTAATGATCTTCTTTTAATTGAAAGCTTTTATCCCGAACTTTTTTGACATAAGCCTTATACTTAGTCTGGCCAAGTGGCGTGACAATTACGACTCGATAATGATTACCAGGCAGGCTGATGTCAGTCACCCCAGTTTGATCTGATTTAAAAGAATGTATATGTCGACCTCGTTTCACCACGACCTGTGTGGCTTCAGCCGGTACTTCCAGCAAATAATGCTTTCGGCCAAGCATCAAACTGCGCATTACGAAACCGATCACGCCTAAAATGATCACCGCGCCTAAAAGTGCGACTATTAGCTTTAATTTGTTCCACCAAACCGCCCAACTTGAGGCCTCGTCATCTGCCTTAACGTAAGGAATTCGGCGACCCGTTATCAACAATCGATGAGAATTAATCATATAAGGCGTGCAGGTCATTAAGGTCACAAGATCCTGTCCCGGCACAATTCTTAGCTGCCGGGTATCACTTGGCTCAATAACCTGGCGCTTAAAGACTTGGTAAGCCAATTTATGATTGCCTATGCTAATAAAAAACTTGTCGCCTTTTTTTAACGCTGGTACTCGGGTAAAAAGTTCAGCGTTTGGCACACCACGATGCGCTGAAATGACAGCATGGGTATTTTTACCACCAGTTGGATAACTTGTACCATCCAATAAACAGGCGCCAAATTGTAGAAGCCAATCGCTTGTATGATTAAAAACCGGCAGACTAAGGCCAATTTTGGGAATCGTCAACTGAGCAACTGTCTGACGAGTCAAGATTTGTTGATTGCGTTTGGCCGCTGTTTTTGCGGTTCCTTGATCATTAACGGCATGATTAAAACTGGCAACGCCGGGCACTTGCTGACTTGCTGCCAACTGTTTATTTTTTTGCTGATAGTCGTTATATTCCCGCCGCAACACCATCTGATTCTTCCGCGCTTCTTGTTGTCGATACCTGTCGATGACTTGCTGATTTTGGTAAGAAACGTAAGCATCACTTGCAAATGGATAGCATAAAACACCAAAACCCGCTAAAAGAAGGCATCCAATCACAATATCAATCAAGCCTAAAGGTCGACGTGTTCGTTTTGTCACTCTGATTACCTCGCCATATCAAAACAAGAGCGCCATCGACGCTCTTGCTTGACTCATTTATCTTATTAACTTTTTAGAAACCATTGCGGCGCTTGCGATAGGCAACTGCTCCAAATGCAATTAAGGCAACGCCCAAAATCGCAAAAATGACTGTGCCAGTACCACCAGTGTGTGGCAGAATACCGCTTGGTGCATCTAGAATGTCGCTAGACGAATTATCAGCTTTAAAGTCTGTATTGGCAGCAGCCTCATAACCATCCGGCACTTTTGTTTCAACTGCCGTGTAAGTTGTGGTGTTATCAGCAAATCCATTTAAGCCAAACTTACCGCTCTTATCAGACGTGAAAACAGTAGCATCGCTTTCAGCAACCCACGTCAATCGATAGTTATTGGCCAATACATCGATAAATCCTTCGCCGATGCTGACGTTTTGACCATCTTTATCTGTCAACTTCAAAAACTTGCCATCACTATTTCTAATCTTAAAGCCGGCTCCTTCAAGCACTTCTTTAGTCTCAGCATCTTTCTTAACAAAAGTGCGCTCATAGGTGGTCTTTTGAACATTCTTTGGGTAGACATAGACATTCCCGTCGGCTGCTGCCTTGGCTGGTAAGGTTAACCAGAAATCGGCAGACGTGTTATAACCAGCTCGCGGATTGGTTTCATGGAAAAGATAGACAGCAGCACGAGTCTTACCGCTGGCATCTTTTGATTGGGTCGGTAATGCTTCGGCTAGTTCTCCTTGGTCATTAGTCGTTCCGGTTGCGGCAACCGGAGCACTATCAAAACTACCTTTATAATCCTTAGGCGATGCCCAATAATTGGCTGTCACGTTGTAAACGGTGAAATCAACGCCTTGTAAGCGCTTAGCACCGTTGCCGTCCCAGGGCTGATCAGTCGCACGATCAATGGCGGTAACATCTTTGTCAAACCCGTATTTAGTAAGGACAACGTTTTGTGTTGTCGTATCATTCGTATCCGCTTGAACCCGAGTGCCATTAAACCCGAGAACCATCAGTAATGTCATTAGGATCGTGCTGGTTAATGTCAGCACTTTCTTGGTAATTGTCTTTTTCATTCTTATCTCTCCCACTTATTAATTTTTTGGTTTTTTATGTTAAAAGCAAGTACTGTCGCGAAGATTATCAACCCGAGCATTGAAAGCCAAGCTGCAACTGTATCACCCGTTTGTGGCAACAATTGATGTGTTTTCTTTGGGACTTTTTTGGGGACGTCGGTGTGACGACTTACCATTTTGTTCTTAGGAAATAAATCAATGCGTGATTGATTCCCATGTTGAAGGTTGCTTGACATGACAACCACAAGATTCTGACTGGCTTCAATATTCTTAGGTGCCGCCGTTTCTTTAAAAAGATAAACCGCAGCATGCTGCCCCTGTCGGAGTGGTAAATCGCCAAAGTACGCTTCTCCCTGACCAGCCGTCACAACCTGTGCGATAAGGCTGGAGCTCGCAGGCTGATAGCTATCTTGACTCAACGTCGTTTGTGCTGCTTCAATCGCACCGCCATTTTTGGAGACAAGCTGCCAAAAGTCAGCGGTCACGTCATAAACTGTGAACGTCACACCGTTTAACGGCACATCTGCCTGCGAAAAGTCGGGTTTTGTTGTCCCGTTATTTGCTTGTTGAGTTGGCAAGGTATCTTTAAACAACAGCTTATGCAACACAACATCAACAGTGGTCGGCACAGTTGCCGCCTGTGTCTGCTGCAACGTTGTCGTTGCCAAACTGACTAGTAGTGCCAAGCAAAAGGTCAAAATCACTAACGGACGGAAGGATTTAGTCATGTTGCTTCACCACCCGTCGTTTTATCAAAACAACCAGTAATAAAAGGAACGCTGCGCTGATCAATCCCAGTGCGATACCAAGCAATCGCTGATAGCCCTGACCACCTGTATGCGGCAAAATTGCAAGTGGCTGATTAATCGCCTGCAAAGTGATCGTGCTGCCATCAATCGCTAATGTGTATCCGTTCTTACTTTCGCCCGGCTTCAATGCCTCACCGTCAATCGTGACGGTTGCCTCTTTACCAGTCGTAGCTACCTGAATGGCAATCTTTGCAGGATTGCTTTGATAGCCATCTGGTGCTTTTGTTTCTGACATCGTATAGGTACCATCTGCAACTAATTTTGTCGCAAACGCTTGTCCCTCAGATGTCGCCGATGATGTTATCGTCTCAGCTTCGCCAGCACTTGGTTGCAGGGTGAACGCTGCACCTGCAAGATATTGGCTTTGATTATCCTGTTTGATGACCCGCAAAGTCATGGATGGCTTTGGTTCATCATATTTCGTTAGCGTCAGAATTTGCTGGTGATCCCCGGTCACCGTAAAATCATCTGACTTATCACCAACAGGATTCAAAGTCTGCTGGCCATTAATAACACTCCCTGATGTCACATTGTCCTTTGTGCCATGGTATTGCCATTGCCCATCAGACGTTAGCTGAAAAAGATACATTGTCCCATCAAGTTGATAACCTGTAGGTGCTGCAGCTTCCTGAATACCGTAATACCCCGGCGCTAGTGCCTGCAGATCCGTTGACGTGATGGCGTTGGTTTTGGATACCTGTTGAAAACTATTATCGCTGTACTGGGTTAAGTTAAACTGCATGGCCTTCAACTGATCTGCTGATAAATCAGTACCATCGGTTGTTTTTTTCTGAAATTGAAAACCATACTGCTGATTTGTTAAAGTCAACGTTGCTGTTTGCTGATCCATATTTTGAGAACTGATAAACGAACTCAAATCAATTCCCGAGGCATCTTCACTCTTAACGACATATGAAAAACTTTGACCCTGATTGTTATACGCAGGTGCCGTAAAGCTAGCTTTCCAGTTATCAGCTTTTTTAAGGACTAAGGTCTGTTGCCAATTTGGATCAAGCGAACCGTCAGCCACTTTTCGCTGCACCGTGACGTTGAGCGTATCCGGTAACGATTGATTGCTTAACTGGCGCCATTGCTTCTGCACATAAACTGTAGTTGCTGGTGCCCTGCCTGAAGGAATCCCAAAGTCAACAGCGGCAGCGCCCGCTTTTGGTGTCAACAATGTTTCACCATTCATTTGGTACCAAAAATCAGGCTTGAAGCCAGCATCCTCTGTTTTGATCCGTACTTGATAATGGATTTGAACTTCCTGATTCTGACCCAAGTTCATGTGATTCACCGTCAATTGACCATCTTGGATCGCCGCACTTGGCAACTCACTTGCTGGCACAGTTTGCTTGCCGACACTCGTAACGGTCGCCTGGTTGTTTGCATATTGAAATTGCGTACCAATCGGGTCTGTGATCGTGCCATCGGTGACAGTATTAAAATTTTTGATAATATCCTTTGCCTGATTGTTCAAATAAGCCTCAACAGCGTCAGCACTATCAGCATCTTCGTATAAATCCGGTGAATTGGTAATAAGTTGCATGTTTTGGCGTATTTTTTCTTTTGTCATGTATTGGCGGTCGTCAGCCAGTTGAATGCCTAAAGCGTGCACCTCATTACCGCTATCTTTTGCCTTCTTAGCCTCACCTAATGTTGCGGGCCAAGTATCATATATGGTATTACCTGAACTATCGGTGTACGGCCATCGAAGTTGTGCGGTATCGCTGGGTTCATCTCTTCTGGATCCAAAATTAGTGCCATACAATGTGCCATTTATCCACTCTGAATTTATCACCTTGTTAGAAAAAGTCGGCACGCCATCAGTTAACAAAATCATCATTTTTTTATTGCCACTGGTGTCCGCATTCAGCATGGCTGATCCTTGCCGCAAACCAATCTGCGTATACGTACCCCCTTGAAACCTTGGACTCAATGCACCATTAATCGCTTGTTGCTGGCTGGCATTACCTGCTTTGCCTAATTTGACACTAATATAACCCGATTCGTCACCGATATAACCAGGACTAGAAAACCCAATTAAACCAACATTGACGTAATTACCCAGACCGGCGTTTTGAATAGATGTCAAGAAATTCTTAACACCTGTACGAACAGCACCGGCTCGATTCGTGTTATATCTGTTGAACTCCATTGACCCAGACATATCAACAACTAAGACAATATCTACAGGCTTCACATTTTGCTGTGTATTGCCTTTGACGTTCAAATAAACGTCGTACAATCCGGGGGTATTCGTCTCTTTAGCATATTTTCGAATCTGATAATCGGGATTATTGCGGTCACCAAATTTCAGGTAAGAATTCGTGGTATTAGTCGCATCACCATCCCATGTTGTATTGTTATCCCACCCTGAAACTTGATCCCCGCCGCGTTGATTGATCACATTTTGTTGTCCCGTGACCTGCCACGAATTTTCTGGATAGGTACCATTAGCATTGGTTTTATAGGTTGGGCGAATGTTAGCAGTGGCTGTCACAACTGAACTGCCACTTGTCACTAAGCCTGTTAACATACTCATCAAAATCAATAAGACCGCGAACAAATGCCCAGTTCTCGCCACTTTAGCTGTCATCCTCGTCACATTTTTTCCCTCCTCTCAAGTAAACTTTTAACCAATGACAATACTATTGTTGCGCTTACAACTCGAAAGTTTAGAACTATAGATGGTACAATTTAAATATACATCACTCTAAGTATAATTAACAGGAAAAATAACAGCTTTGGTTGTGACGCGATCTTTTTATTTTATATATACTTTTTGAACAGATTGATCATGCTCAAAATCTTCAAGTAAAAAAGCCAATTCAAACGGCCTATACAGTACTTTTAGGCAATCCTTATGCGTGCCCAGAAGATGAACAACGTATTACTGAGCATGTTTATTTTGTGTTTTTCCATGACTAGGGCCACCAAACCATCAATATCTTTTCACAGGTCGGTACGACCGTAAATTCTGTAAATATTTGTTTTGGATAAGTCGAGTATCATGGGTGGATTGAAGTCAATATTTGAGACAGATTTTAAGAGACATTCAGAACCGCGTTTACCTTCCACAGCTCAAATAAATCATCAATTGCGATTAATAACTTATTTGAACCCTGGAAAGCATTAAGTCAGGCGGCCATTTGGCTCGTAAGTGTTGCAATTTCAACTTGTAAGGGGGTCTGGTAGCCCAGTGAACTATGAATTCTCTTCCTATTGTAGAAAGCATGCACATATTCAAAAAGGACGGCAACGGCAGTTTCATAATCTTCAAAGACCGGCACTGGATAAACACATTCCTTTTTGAG
>OJWB01000177.1_pt1 | contig 3590 bp, 2 predicted proteins | sample 1600321 | NCBI WGS metagenome assembly OJWB01 (sample SAMN04436905, study PRJEB24849) | human gut metagenome | biome: human gut; feature: NICU; material: stool | host: Homo sapiens | place: USA: Saint Louis, MO | collected 2012-04-01
GCCTAATACAAATGATATTGGTTTAAATAACACTCAAATTAAGACTTCTGATGCTGGTCATATTATTACAAATGCTTATCAGCAAACTGAAGATAAACATATATACGCAGCAGGAGATTGTATAGGGCAATTACAATTGGCACACGTCGGTTCAAAAGAAGCTATAGTTGCAGTTGAACATATGTTTGATTGTTCTCCTATACCTATCAATTATGACCTGATACCAAAATGTGTTTATACAAACCCAGAAATTGCTTCAATTGGTAAAAATTTAGAACAAGCAAAAAAAGCAGGCATCAAAGCAAAAAGTATCAAAGTTCCTTTTAAAGCTATAGGAAAGGCAATAATTGAGGATGTAACCCAATCAAAAGGATTTTGCGAGATGGTAGTTAACAAAGATGACGATGAAATCATAGGTCTTAATATGATAGGGCCACATGTTACAGAATTAATAAATGAAATTTCATTGTTACAATTTATGAATGGCTCATCTTTAGAACTTGGTTTAACAACACATGCACATCCTTCATTATCCGAGGTAGTCATGGAATTAGGTTTAAAAGCTAATGGTCAAGCAATTCATGTATAGTTGGAGGTAAAAAAATGATAGATTACAAGTCAGCAGGCCTTACAGAAGAAGACCTCAAAAAAATATATAAATGGATGGACTTAGGAAGAAAAACAGACGAAAGGCTATGGTTACTCAATCGTGCAGGTAAAATTCCATTTGTTGTCAGTGGTCAAGGGCAGGAAGCAACTCAAATTGGTATGGCATATGCAATGCAAAAAGGTGATATCTCATCACCTTATTATCGTGATTTAGCATTTGTCACTTATATGGGAATTTCTCCATTGGATACTATGTTATCAGCTTTTGGAAAACGTGATGACATTAACTCAGGAGGTAAACAAATGCCTTCTCATTTTAGTTACAAAGAAAAAGGCATTTTATCTCAAAGTTCTCCAGTAGCCACTCAAATACCACATTCTGTCGGTGCTGCATTAGCACTTAAAATGGATAACAAGCCAAATATTGCTACTGCAACAGTTGGAGAAGGCAGTTCAAATCAAGGTGACTTTCACGAAGGTATGAACTTTGCTGCAGTTCACAAATTACCTTTCGTCTGTGTAATAATTAACAATAAATATGCGATATCTGTACCAGATTCACTACAATATGCTGCTGAAAAGTTATCAGATCGTGCATTAGGTTACGGTATGCATGGAATACAGGTAGATGGAAATGACCCAATTGCAGTATACAAAGCGATGAAAGAAGCAAGAGAACGAGCGCTAGCAGGTGAAGGTCCAACATTGATAGAAGCTGTCACTTCACGTATGACACCACATTCATCTGATGATGATGATACATATCGTACAAAAGAAGAAAGAGACCTATTGAAACAAGAGGATTGTAATATAAAATTTAAAACGGCCTTACTCGATCAAGGCATCATAAACGAAAATTGGTTGAGTCAATTGGAAAAAGAGCATAAAGAACTCATTAATGAAGCTACTAAATCTGCTGAAGCAGCACCATATCCTTCAGAAGAAGAAGCTTTGACATATGTTTATGAAGAGGGAGGTCAACAAAATGACTAAATTATCATACTTAGAAGCTATACAAAATGCACAAGACTTAGCACTAAATCATTTTAGTAATGCATTTATACTTGGCGAAGATGTAGGAAAAAAGGGTGGCGTTTTCGGCACAACCAAAGGATTACAAAGTAAGTATGGTGATGAACGTGTAATTGATACACCTCTTGCGGAATCGAATATTATTGGTACTGCTATTGGTGCAGCAATGCTAGGTAAGAGACCTATTGCCGAAATACAATTTGCAGATTTCATTTTGCCTGCTACAAATCAAATTATAAGTGAAGCAGCTAAAATGAGATACCGTTCAAATAATGACTGGAATTGCCCACTGACTATCAGAGCACCTTTTGGTGGTGGAGTTCATGGTGGATTATATCATTCACAAAGTGTTGAAAGCATTTTTGCTTCAACTCCTGGATTAACTATTGTTATTCCTTCATCACCTTATGATGCTAAAGGTCTTCTATTGTCCTCTATAGAGTCTAACGATCCAGTCTTATACTTTGAACATAAAAAAGCATATCGTTTTCTAAAAGAGGAAGTTCCCGAAACATATTATACTGTACCTCTAGGTAAAGCAGATGTTAAAAGGCCAGGCGAGGACATCACTGTATTTTGTTACGGATTGATGGTGAATTACTGTTTACAAGCTGCAGATATTTTGGCAAATGACGGCATCGATGCTGAAGTAGTCGACTTAAGAACAGTTTATCCACTAGATAAAGCAACTATCATTGAACGCTCTCAACGTACTGGTAAAGTTCTTCTTGTTACTGAAGATAATCTAGAGGGAAGCATTATGTCTGAAGTATCTGCAATTATAGCTGAAAACTGTCTGTTCGATTTAGATGCGCCAATCATGCGATTAGCTGCACCGGATGTCCCATCTATGCCATTTTCACCAACATTAGAAAATGAAATTATGATGAACCCAGAAAAGATACAGGACAAAATGCGTGAACTCGCACAATTTTAAGGAGGGTGTCAATTGGATATAAAAATGCCTAAGCTTGGTGAAAGTGTGCATGAAGGTACGATTGAACAATGGTTAGTATCAGTAGGAGATCATGTAGATGAGTATGAACCATTATGTGAAGTTATTACAGATAAAGTAACAGCTGAAGTGCCTTCAACAATTTCTGGAACAATAACAGAATTAGTGGTTGAAGAAGGACAAACTGTCAATATTAACACGGTGATTTGTAAAATCGATTCGGAAAATGGTCAAAATCAAACAGAATCGGCAAATGAGTTTAAGGAAGAACAAAATCAGCATTCTCAATCAAATGTAAACGTGTCACAATTCGAAAATAATCCTAAAACTCATGAAAGTGAGGTACATACAACCTCTAGTCGCGCAAATAACAATGGACGATTTTCACCAGTTGTCTTTAAATTAGCTTCTGAACATGATATTGATTTAACACAAGCCAAAGGAACTGGTTTTGAAGGTCGTGTTACTAAGAAAGATATTCAAAATATTATTAACAATCCAAACGATCAAGAAAAAGAGAAAGAATTTAAACAAACAGATAAAAAAGATCATTCAACGAACCATGGTGACTTTTTACATCAATCCTCAACTAAAAACGAACACTCACCATCATCAAATGAACGTGTCGTACCAGTTAAAGGTATTAGAAAAGCTATCGCACAAAATATGGTTACTAGTGTCAGCGAAATACCACACGGTTGGATGATGGTTGAAGCTGATGCAACGAATTTGGTTCAGACTAGAAACTATCATAAAGCTCAATTTAAAAAGAATGAGGGTTACAATTTAACTTTCTTTGCGTTTTTTGTAAAAGCTGTTGCAGAGGCTTTAAAAGCAAATCCATTACTCAATAGTACATGGCAAGGAGATGAAATTGTTATCCACAAAGATATTAATATCTCTATTGCTGTTGCAGACGATGATAAATTGTATGTGCCAGTCATTAAAAATGCAGATGAAAAATCAATTAAAGGTATCGCGCGTGAAATCAATG
>OJWB01000219.1_pt1 | contig 2815 bp, 1 predicted proteins | sample 1600321 | NCBI WGS metagenome assembly OJWB01 (sample SAMN04436905, study PRJEB24849) | human gut metagenome | biome: human gut; feature: NICU; material: stool | host: Homo sapiens | place: USA: Saint Louis, MO | collected 2012-04-01
GTTAGCATCGCTAGTATAACATGCATGTCACATGTTAACGATATCTCAAATCAATTTCCTTACACTACTTTACCTAAAACAAAAAAGCCGTAGCATATGCTACAGCTTTTTAATGACTGAATCTTTATAGATAATCAGTTATTACATTGTATGGATTGGGTATCCGATAGCTTTTTCAGCTGCTTCCATAGTCATCTCACCTAATGTTGGATGTGCATGGATTGTTAATGCGATATCTTCAGCATTCATACCAGCTTCAATTGCTAAACCTAATTCAGAGATAATATCTGATGCACCAGTACCAACTACTTGAGCACCGATTAAAGTATCATCTTCTTTAAGTGTAATAAGTTTAACAAATCCGTTAGTATCGTCTAATGATAATGCACGACCATTTGCTGCATATGGGAATTTAGAAGCTTTAATTGCTAAACCTTCTTCTTTAGCTTGCGCTTCTGAATAACCAACTGTAGCTAATTCAGGTTCAGTAAAGCATACTGCTGGCATACCAATGTAATCAACTTCAGCAGCTTGACCATCAATTGCTTCAGCAGCAACTTTAGCTTCATAGCTAGCTTTGTGAGCAAGTGGTAAACCTGGAACGATATCACCAATTGCATAGATATTGCTGATAGACGTACGGCTTTGTTTATCAACTTCTAATAATCCACGGTCAGCGAATTTAACACCTAATTCTTCTAGGCCTAATTCGTCTGTGTTTGGACGACGACCTACAGTTACTAATACATAATCAGCTTCGATTGTTTTCTCTTCGCCTTTAGCTTCATAAGTGACTTTAACTCCGTTATCTGTTTCTTCAGCTGATTTAGCCATAGCTTCAGTAACGATTTCAACACCTTTTTCTTTCATACCTTTTTTAACAGGTTGTGTCATTTGCTTTTCAAATCCGCCTAAAATATCTTTTGCACCTTCAAGGATAGTAACTTCAGAGCCAAAGTTTGCAAAAGCAGTACCTAATTCAGAACCGATATATCCGCCACCAACTACAACTAGTTTGTTAGGTACTTCTTGTAGATTTAAAGCTCCTGTTGAATCGATAACACGTTTACCAAATTCAAAATTTGGAATTTCAATTGGTCTTGAACCTGTAGCTATAATCGCATGTTTGAAATTGTAAGTTTGAGCACTCTTTTCGTCCATGACACGTAAACTATTGTTATCAACGAAATAAGCTTCACCTCTAACAATCTCTACTTTGTTACCTTTTAAAAGTCCTTCAACACCGCCAGTTAATTTATTAACTACAGAAGTCTTGAATTCTTGAACTTTTTGATAGTTTAACGAAACGCTTTCAGCAATTACCCCTAAGTTTTCTGAATTTTGCGCTTCAACAAAGCGATGAGAAGCATGTAGTAATGCTTTTGAAGGTATACAACCAACGTTTAAGCATACACCACCTAAATTACCTTTCTCAACGATTGTTACCTTTTGTCCTAATTGAGCCGCGCGAATGGCTGCGACATATCCACCTGGACCTGCTCCTATTACAATAGTATCTGTTTCAATTGGGAAATCTCCAACTACCATGTTTTTACCCCTCCATTAATAATAATTCTGGATTATTTAATAAACGTTTAATGTGATTCATTGCATTTTGGCCAGTTGCACCATCAATTTGTCTGTGGTCAAAGCTTAATGATAATGCTAATACTGGTGCTGCAACAATTTCTCCATCTTTAACGATAGGTTTTTGAGCGATACGGCCAATTCCTAAGATAGCTACTTCTGGGTGATTGATAACTGGAGTGAACCATTGTCCACCAGCGGAACCGATATTACTAATTGTGCATGTTGCACCTTTCATTTCTTCTGAAGTTAATTTACCATCACGTGCTTTTACAGCTAGTTCATTAATTTCATCAGAAATTTCGAATATTGATTTACGATCGGCATGTTTAACTACTGGTACTAATAATCCTTTATCCGTATCTGCAGCAATACCAATATTCCAGTAATGTTTGTGTACAACCTCTCCAGCTTCTTCATTGAAAGAAGTATTAAGTGCTGGATATTTTTTAAGTGCAGAAACTAATGCTTTAACAACATATGGTAAGAAAGTAAGTTTTGTACCTTGTTCAGCAGCAATTTCTTTAAATTTCTTACGGTGATCCCATAATTCTTGCACATCAATTTCATCCATTAATGTAACATGAGGTGCAGTGTGTTTAGAATTAACCATTGCTTTAGCAATTGCTTTGCGCATTGCAGGTATTTTTTCTGTAGTTTCAGGGAAGTCGCCTTCTGGTAATGCTTGTGTTGCAGAAGCATTAACGACATCACTAGAAGTTGATTCAGATGCTGCGCTAGTGTTTGAACCTTCTTCGGAACTACCACCATTTAAGTATGCATCGATGTCTTCTTTTGTGATTCGTCCATTTTTACCAGAACCATTTACAGCTTTAATATTGACACCATTTTCACGTGCATACTTACGCACTGACGGCATCGCTTTAACAGTTTTACTTTCATCTACTTCTGTCTTTTCTTGTGATTGAGTTGATGAAGCTTCTTCTTGCACTGGTGATTCTTGTTCTTTTTCTTCTTTCTTAGAATCCTCATCATCGCCATGACCTTTAAATTGCATTTCTTCTGCATCAGGTGCATCAATTTTAACGATGACATCTCCTACTACTGCCACTGTTCCTTCATCTACTAACACTTCTTCAACAGTACCACTTACTGGAGAAGGAATTTCTACTACAGATTTATCATTTTGAACTTCTGCTAATACATCATCTTCTTCAATTGTATCGCCGGCTTTAATAAACCATTTAACAATTTCACCTTCGTGGAT
>OJWB01000308.1_pt1 | contig 2156 bp, 2 predicted proteins | sample 1600321 | NCBI WGS metagenome assembly OJWB01 (sample SAMN04436905, study PRJEB24849) | human gut metagenome | biome: human gut; feature: NICU; material: stool | host: Homo sapiens | place: USA: Saint Louis, MO | collected 2012-04-01
ATTTATTTTGCCTCCTGATTTTGACTGCACTTTTTCCGAAACTGATTATGCCTTATAGCGCAAACATGGAATTTGTCGGAGAAGAACTCATGCCACCATCTTGGGTAGAAAAAGGGCGCATCGCCTTTTTCTTTGGTACGGATGATCTTGGTCGTGATGTCCTCAGTCGATTAATTATGGGGACACAATATACCCTAGGTTCCTCTCTTTTAGTGGTCATTGCTGTGGCGACTATGGGTGGAGCATTAGGTATTCTTGCTGGCATGTCTGAAGGAATTAAATCTCGTTTTTTAGGTCATTTTTTTGATGCGTTTTTATCTTGTTCATGTAAACGTTCAAGCTTTTCTTTAATTTGAATTTCCATCCCTCGATTAGTTGGGAAATAATACTGGGTATCTTTCAGTTCCGGTGGAAAGTAATTTTCTCCTGCGGCATAAGCATTTGGCTCATCATGTGCATAGCGATATTCAGCGCCATAGCCTAATTCTTTCATTAAAGCCGTTGGCGCATTACGTAAATGAGGTGGCACATCGAAATCAGGGAAATCTTTTGCATGTTGCTTTGCTGCATTAAATGCGTTGTAAACGGCATTACTCTTCGGTGCTACGGCTAAATAAATAATAGCTTGAGCAATAGCTCGCTCTCCTTCATAAGCGCCAACTCTCGTAAAACAATCCCAAGCTGCGAGAGCCACTTGCATTGCGCGAGGATCAGCATTGCCTACATCTTCTGAGGCAATCGCTAATAAACGTCTTGCAACATAAAGAGGATCGCCTCCTGCAGTGATAATTCGTGCATACCAATAAAGTGCAGCATCGGCTGCTGAGCCACGAATGGATTTATGTAAAGCAGAAATCAAATCATAAAAACGATCGCCTTGCTTGTCAAAACGCGCTTGTCGTTCACCTAATACTTCTTTCAACAAAGTGCGGTCTAATTTTTTGCCGTTTTCTGTTTCAGGAGCCATGTCCACCATCAATTCAAGGCAGTTTAAAGCCAGGCGCGCATCACCATTCACATATTCGGCTAATACCTGTAGCAAATTCTCTTCTAAAACTAACCGCTCTTTACCTAATCCTCGCTCAGGATCAGAAATCGCTTGTTGTAGAACTTGTTCGATTTCAGCAACTGTCAATGACTTAAGAAGATAAACTCTCGCACGAGAAAGTAAGGCATTATTTAATTCAAAGGAAGGATTTTCCGTTGTCGCTCCAATAAAAATAATCGTACCATCTTCAATATGTGGCAAAAACGCATCTTGTTGGCTTTTGTTAAAGCGATGCACTTCATCCACAAATAAAATCGTTTGGCGATCTGCAAGTCGATTTTGTTTCGCTCGCTCAATTGATTCTCGAATTTCTTTCACGCCGCTTGTTACCGCGGAAATTCGTTCAACTTCTACATTGATACGATGAGCAATAATTTCCGCTAGTGTTGTTTTACCTGTGCCCGGCGGCCCCCACAGAATCATAGAATGAACATTCCCTGCTTGAATTGCTTTACGAAGCGGCTTTCCTTCCCCAATTAAATGCGTCTGCCCATAATATTGCTCCAAATTAGTTGGACGCATACGGGCAGCTAAAGGGCGAAAGTCATTTTCAGCAAAATCAAAATCCAGATTAGACATATTCTTTCCTTAATAAGCAAAAGGTGTGAAGATTATCATTCACACCTTATGGATTATTTTTTACCTTTGCGTTGGTCATCCAATTCCACGCCTTTCGGTACGCTAAATTGGAATAAGCTATCAGCTAAGGTTTGATTTGTAATGTTACGCAATACGTAAAGATTGGTTTGACCATCTTTTTCTGTGGTACTGAAATTTTTTAACACACCATTTGCATCTACGCGAATATCAAATTGTTTAATATTGCTATTTTTCGCTTTTGGCTTTAACACAAAGGTATCCGCATTCTGCGTCACTGAATACTGATTCCAGTGACTTTTATCGTTACTGGTTAAAAGCACGAAGGGGGTATTATTTACCGCATCCTTCACCCATTGAGCCGTCACTTGTTGTACAAATGGATCGTAATACCAAAGGGTTTTACCATCTGCAATAATTTGTGTTTCTTGCGGTGATTTGGTATCCATACGGAAAGATTTGGACGTTTAATTTGAAGTTTTCCACTTCCTTGTTGAACGTTTTTACCGCC
>OJWB01000555.1_pt1 | contig 1522 bp, 1 predicted proteins | sample 1600321 | NCBI WGS metagenome assembly OJWB01 (sample SAMN04436905, study PRJEB24849) | human gut metagenome | biome: human gut; feature: NICU; material: stool | host: Homo sapiens | place: USA: Saint Louis, MO | collected 2012-04-01
GGATATATAGGTAAAATACATACACATACTTCCAACATTTTCAAAAGAGAAAAACAAAATAAAAACCGTACAATAGATAGTTTAAAACAATTATTGTACGGAAAAATATTTTTTATGACATATCTGCATGAGCATAATCAATGTCTGTAAATTTATTATATTGTTTCATAAAGTGAAGTTTCACAGTACCTGTTGGACCGTTACGTTGCTTGGCGATGATGATTTCAATTTCACCGTTATCATCATTTGTCTGTGGTTCAAAACCAGCATCGTCATCATCTTCATCACCTTCACCACGATTATAATAATCATCACGATATAAGAAAGCGACAATGTCGGCATCTTGTTCTATAGACCCAGATTCACGAATATCACTCATCATAGGACGTTTGTCTTGTCGCTGTTCAACGCCACGTGATAACTGACTCAGTGCAATAACTGGGCATTCTAATTCACGTGCAATCGCCTTAAGTGTACGTGAAATCTCTGAAACTTCTTGTTGACGGTTATCTGAGAAACGTGATCCGCTTCCTTGAATCAATTGTAGATAATCAATCACAATCATATCAAGACCGTGCTCTTGTTTGAGCCGACGACATTTAGAACGTAAATCATTGATACGGATACCTGGCGTATCGTCTATGAAGATTTTAGTTCGTGATAGCTTACCTACCGCAATCGTAAAGCGACTCCAATCTTCTTCAGTCATCGTCCCAGTTCTTAAACGATTGGAATCAACGTTACCAGAACTACAAATCATACGTGTTGCTAATTGGTCGGCGCCCATCTCAAGTGAGAAAATACCGACAGTATACATATCTTCATGTGTGGCAACCTTTTGCGCAATATTTAAGGCAAAGGCAGTCTTACCTACTGAAGGACGTGCCGCTAGAATGATTAAATCATTACGGTTAAAACCAGCAGTCATTTGATCTAAGTCACGATAACCAGTTGGAATACCTGGTGTTTGACCACTATTTTGATCGAGTTCTTCTGCGGTCTCATATACCTGTCCTAAGACATCTCTAATATCTTTAAAACCATCACTTTCTCTAGTAGAAGATAGTTCTAAAATACGTCGTTCGGCGTCACTTAAAATCGTATCTAATTCTAATTCATCATTATAGCCATCATTCGCTATACTATCAGCGGTTTGAATAAGTTTCCGTTTCAACGCATGTTTAAAAACGATATCCGTATAGTACTGAACATTTCGCGTTGTCGGTACACTCGTCGATAGTTCGGCAAGATATTGAGGGCCACCCGCTTCGTTCAAGCTACCTTCACTTGATAATTGATCCATCAATGTGACAACATCAATTTCCTTATTATCCTCATTTAGGTGCATCATTGCTCGAAAAATATGTTGATGGGCGCCTCTATAAAACGACTCAGGAAGCAAGACTTCCTGAGTAGTATTAATGAGTTCTGGATCTATAATAATGGCACCTAAGACAGATTGTTCAGCTTCATTGCTATGTGGCATTTGATTTTGCTCATACATTCCATCCATTATCTACTT
>OJWB01000575.1_pt1 | contig 1492 bp, 1 predicted proteins | sample 1600321 | NCBI WGS metagenome assembly OJWB01 (sample SAMN04436905, study PRJEB24849) | human gut metagenome | biome: human gut; feature: NICU; material: stool | host: Homo sapiens | place: USA: Saint Louis, MO | collected 2012-04-01
GCCGAATGGAATAAGAAAACCCCAAATCAAAAACAAGGCTGGTTCAACGAACGCCGTGCAACACAGAAAATTATCAATGAACGCCATCTGTGGGAAGAGTTGGATAACGAAGTAAAATAACCAATTTAAAACAAAGTGCGGTAAAATTTTTCAATGTTTTTTAAAATATTTGGAAAATTAACCGCACTTTTATTTCCCACTACGCTCTTTTATTAAAATTAATGACTATGTTTGTTCAACAACAAAACTCAACACCATCTAATCTTGTGGCTTTCAATTTTCTATTGATTGCCTTTTTAACGGGAATTGCATCTGCGTTTCAAACGCCGACCTTAAGTTTGTATCTCTCTCAAGAGATTCAAGTTTCACCTTTTTTTGTGGGCTTATTCTACTCAGTGAATGCCATTATTGGCATTATCTTGAGCCAAATTCTGGCGAAATATTCTGATAAGCAAGATGATCGTCGCAAAGTGATGATTGTATGCTGCTTAATTGCCGTGCTTGGCTGTCTGATTTTTGCTTATAGCCGAAATTATTATGTGTTAATTATTATCGGCACAACGCTATTAGGGCTAGGTTCATCCGCTAATCCGCAATCTTTTGCTTTAGCGCGAGAATATGCTGAAAGTAGTCATCGTGAAGCGGTGATGTTCACCACAATTATGCGAACTCAAATCTCATTGGCTTGGATTGTTGGGCCACCACTTTCTTTTTTCATTGCGTTAAACTGGGGCTTTGATTACATGTATTTGGTGGCAGGTTCTGCCTTTTTACTATGTGCAGGCGTCAGCAAATTATTGCCGAAAATACCTCGTCAAAGTGCGGTTAAAAATCAAGAGATTTTAGATAATACGCCACCAAGAAGAAGTGTGATTTACTTATTCATTGCTAACCTATTACTTTGGACCTGTAACAGCATGTATCTCATCAATATGCCATTATTTGTGATTAATGAGTTACATTTAGGCAAAGAATTAGCAGGAACATTGATGGGAACGGCTGCTGGATTGGAAATCCCTGTGATGATTTTTGCGGGCTATCTCACCAAATACTTCAGTAAAAAACGCTTAATGATGATTGCTTTAGTTTCAGGTCTCGCCTTCTATTCAAGCTTATTATTTTCTGACCAAACTTGGCAGCTTATCGGGTTACAAATGCTTAACGCGATTTTTATTGGTATTACCGCTACCATTGGCATGGTGTATTTCCAAGATTTAATGCCGACTAAAATGGGCACGGCCACCACACTATTCAGTAATGCAGCAAAAAGTAGTTGGATTATCGGAGGACCTATTGCCGGTATTATTGCGGAAATTTGGCATTACAACTCTGTTTTTTATGTCGCTGTAGCATTAATTTTTATCAGCGTAGGCTGTATGTGGAAAGTTAAATCAGTTTGATTAAAATAAAAAAGAGCGGTCAATTTTGACAGCTCTTTTTACTTTATATTATCGCCATGCTTTGAATTGATTAATCAATCCATTAGTTGAGC
>OJWB01000602.1_pt1 | contig 1451 bp, 1 predicted proteins | sample 1600321 | NCBI WGS metagenome assembly OJWB01 (sample SAMN04436905, study PRJEB24849) | human gut metagenome | biome: human gut; feature: NICU; material: stool | host: Homo sapiens | place: USA: Saint Louis, MO | collected 2012-04-01
TCTACACTCTTTCCCTACACGACGCTCTTCCGATCTTAGAGTACTAATGCACTGTCACCCGCTGCTTGACGGATACGGTACGGGAATCTATCACCAATACTACTCCAATTAATAGAGTAAGGATCGATAGTGTTACCTTTGCTATCCAAAATAGAGTAGTTGTGTGCAGCGGCATAGCCTGGGTCACGTTTTAATTTCGGTAAAATATCTTCATTGATTAAACGTGTTGGGGCATTCCAAGGCGGATTAACAACCACATTGCTCAAACGGCTGTACATTACCGGTGTACGACGTTCATTTTTCCCCACGATAACGCGAGATTCTAAAATTGCTTTGCCATCACGATAATATTTCAATTGATAGCTGGGAATATTAACAAAAATTCCATTTTCAAAGTCAGGAATAACACGTAAACGTTGTGCATTAAGGGCAAGTTTTTTACCCATTTCAGAAATACCTGAAGCTGAAATCATTGACGGTAGCGATTGTACCGTTTCACGGTATAAACGATTATGGTTAGATAATCCATTTACAAAGCCCGAAACATTATTCGTTGCGTATAACCAACGTTGTGCTTGTTGATTTACATTTTTGCTGTAATACAAGTAATCAAGGAAAGCATCACTTAACAATACATCATAGGTGAGCCCGCCCGTTTTTTCAGCGTTATGTAAATTAACTAATGATTGAGCAGAACGTTTAGAAATGCCTGATGCAACCATAGCCGCATATTCACGTAGGAATTGTTTCTCTGCCGCCTTGTCTTTCCACATTAAGTCATATTTATTATCAGCATATAATTTGGCCAAAATTGGTTTGAACTGTAGATTTTGTTCGCCAATTTCATGAGTTAATGACATCTCTAGCATTGCTTGCTTTTCAGCTGCGAGACGAGCTTGATCTTCTTTGATTTCTGCTTCAAGTTTTGCTCGCTCTTCAGGGCTTAATTTAGACATATCAACACCTTTATTTTCGGCTTGTTGAGGTTGTCCAACTGTTTTTGCCCATTCAGCTAACGCACAACCTGATGTCATCATTGATAATGATAAGACTAATGCGCTTAATTTCATTGTTCCTTTTAACATTGCTGTACCTTTAAAAATATTCATAAAAAATAACCGCACTCAGTTTCTTTATCTGCTAAAGTGCGGTCAAAATAATCGTTATTTTGTTGCTTTTGCCGCTTCTTGTTTTATTTCAGCATCCACTTTTTGTTGATTAGCATTAAGTTTAACTAAATCAGCAGCCATTTTTTCCGCTTCTTTTAAGAAGAAATCTGGTGCTTCATAGTCTTTTGGCAAATCATCAATGTCTTTTAATGCTTTTTTACCTTCACGTTTAAAACGATCATTGAGATCTTTTAAACGTCTCGCATCATCCTTATCATTTTCCGCTTTGCGTTCTTGGAAATTTAATGATAAGAATTTACGCTCACGACGTTCATCACGAAT
>OJWB01000619.1_pt1 | contig 1424 bp, 1 predicted proteins | sample 1600321 | NCBI WGS metagenome assembly OJWB01 (sample SAMN04436905, study PRJEB24849) | human gut metagenome | biome: human gut; feature: NICU; material: stool | host: Homo sapiens | place: USA: Saint Louis, MO | collected 2012-04-01
GAAATGGTGATTGAGAAGGCCAAGCGCCTGGTTGAGCACAAGAAAGACGTGATCACGATGCTGCGCGGCGAGCGGCCCGCCGACGCCCTGCTGGCGGATACGACGTTTGCCCCGGCCAGCCTGTCGGCGGCGGACCCGCAGACCGGGCGCTGGCTCGACGCGCTGGCGGAGCATATCGCGCAGCGCGTTCGCCTCGGGGGAGAGGCGCTGCGCGTCGTTGAGCTGAACGGCGCCTCCGGTCAGCACGCGCTCTCCCTGCTGGCGCGGCTGCCCGCCGGCGCCGTTCGCTATACGCTGCTTGAATCGTCTCCCGTCGCCCTTGAACAGGCGAGAGCGCGGCTGGAAAACGGCGGAGAGCCGGCGGAGGTCGCCCTCTTCGGCGGTCTGGCGCTGCCGCCGCACCTGCACGGCTGCGCCGATATTGTTTTTTCCGCCAACGGTCTGCACCGCTACGGCGCGCCGGGTGAGGGGCTTAACGCCGCCCGTCAGTGCCTGCGGGCCGGGGGCGAGCTGTGGCTGCTCGAGCGTCAGGGCCTGACGCCGCTGGCGATGATTAGCGCCGGGCTGCTGGCGGGCGGCTTCGGCCACCTGCAGCAGCATCCGCTGCGCCCCGGCCCCGTCTGGCAGCGGCGGGCCGCGCAGGCGGGATTCACGGACATCGTCTGCCAGCGCGACGGCGCGGCGGCGCGGCTGCGGATGGTCAATCCGCGCAGCATCGGCCTGGCGGCGGACTGGAAGCAGCGCCTGGCAGAGCGGCTGCCCGCCGCGATGGTGCCGGACCGGGCGCTGCTGCTGACCCACCTGCCGCTGACGGCCAACGGCAAGGTGGATCGCCGCCGCCTGCACGCGCTGTATGATGCGATGCCGCAGGCGGCGCAGCAGCGGGCGGATCTGACGCCCGCCCAGGCGGCGCTGGGGCAGATCTGGGCCGGGCTGCTTGGTATCGATCCCGCCATTGGCCCGCAGCAGAGCTTCTTCGAACTGGGCGGCGACAGCCTGCTGGCGACCCGGCTGATTAACGGCGTCCGCGAGGCGTTTGCCGTCGAACTGCCCCTGAGGCAGATCTTCAATGCGCCGGGGCTGGCGGCGATGTCCGAAGCCGTCGAGGCCCTGAGGGCCGCCGAGGCGGACATGGAAGGAGGCTCGCTATGATTGGCGTTCTGGGCGGTTATGGCGCAGTAGGCCGGGAAGCGGTGCGCCTGCTGCAGTCGGCGGGCGTCGGCGCTCTGCGGGTCGGCGGCCGCCGTCCGCAGCCCGTAGCGGGCGCGGAGAGCCGCGCTGTGGATGTTACCGATGCCGCCAGCCTGCTGGCCTTTGCCGACGGCTGTCGGCTGGTGGTCAACTGCGCCGCGCCCTCGGCCAGACTGTCGCCATACTCTAAGATCGGAAGAGCGTCGTGTAGGGAAAGAGTGTAGATCTCGGTG
>OJWB01000707.1_pt1 | contig 1338 bp, 1 predicted proteins | sample 1600321 | NCBI WGS metagenome assembly OJWB01 (sample SAMN04436905, study PRJEB24849) | human gut metagenome | biome: human gut; feature: NICU; material: stool | host: Homo sapiens | place: USA: Saint Louis, MO | collected 2012-04-01
CCGGTGACCACGCTATGATATTGCAGATGGTGTCGTGACTCAGCGTCTTGCTCAAGCTGGCGCAAAAATTTTCATTGGTCACCAAGCGGAAAATGTGCAAGGGGCGAGTGTGGTTGTGGTATCAAGCGCGATCCATGAAGATAACCCAGAATTAATCGCCGCTAAGCAAAATCGTATTCCCGTGATTCAGCGAGCACAAATGTTAGCTGAAATTATGCGTTTCCGTCATGGTATTGCGGTGGCTGGTACCCATGGTAAAACCACAACCACTGCCATGATTTCGATGATTTATACTCAAGCGAAACTGGATCCAACTTTCGTTAATGGTGGTTTAGTTAAATCAGCCGGTAAAAATGCGCATTTAGGTGCAAGTCGTTATTTAATCGCTGAAGCAGATGAAAGCGATGCCTCTTTCTTACACTTACAGCCAATGGTTTCTGTTGTGACGAATATTGAGCCGGATCATATGGATACCTATGAAGGTGACTTTGAGAAAATGAAAGCCACCTATGTGAAATTTTTACATAACTTGCCGTTTTATGGCTTAGCGGTTATGTGCGCTGATGATACTGTGTTAATGGAGCTTGTTCCTCAAGTTGGACGCCAAGTGTTAACTTATGGTTTCAGTGAACATGCTGACTATCATATCGAAGATTATGAACAAACAGGTTTCCAAGGTCATTACACCGTAGTTTGTCCAAGTGGTGAACGCATCAATGTATTATTGAATGTTCCAGGTAAACACAATGCGTTAAATGCGACAGCCGCACTTGCAGTAGCAAAAGAAGAAGGCATTGGCAATGAAGCGATTTTAGAAGCGCTTGCAGACTTCCAAGGGGCAGGCAGACGTTTCGACCAATTAGGTGAGTTTATTCGTCCAAATGGTAAAGTACGCTTAGTGGATGATTATGGCCATCACCCAACTGAAGTTGGCGTGACCATCAAAGCAGCACGTGAAGGCTGGGGAGATAAACGTATTGTGATGATTTTCCAACCTCACCGTTATTCACGTACTCGCGATTTATTTGATGATTTCGTACAAGTCTTATCCCAAGTGGATGCCTTGATTATGTTAGATGTGTATGCGGCAGGCGAAACACCAATCGTTGGTGCAGACAGTAAAGCACTTTGTCGTTCTATTCGTAATCTAGGAAAAGTCGATCCAATTTTAGTTTCTGATACGGAACAACTCGGTGATGTGTTAGATCAAATTATTCAAGATGGCGATTTAATTCTTGCCCAAGGCGCGGGAAGTGTAAGCAAAATTTCTCGTGGTTTAGCAGAATGTTGGAAAGCATAAATACATCGAAAAATAACCGCACTTTTGATGAAAATAAA
>OJWB01000999.1_pt1 | contig 1109 bp, 2 predicted proteins | sample 1600321 | NCBI WGS metagenome assembly OJWB01 (sample SAMN04436905, study PRJEB24849) | human gut metagenome | biome: human gut; feature: NICU; material: stool | host: Homo sapiens | place: USA: Saint Louis, MO | collected 2012-04-01
ATGTTATTGGCATTCTTTTTATTTTATGATGTAGTAGAAGGGTAGAAAGGAGTTTGCATAGTGTTATTAGAGGTTAAAAATGTAAAAAAAGTCTATGGCAGAGGTATGAACACGACAATGGCTTTAAATCAAATGAACCTTGAAATTGATGAAAATGAATTTGTAGCAATCATGGGAGAGTCAGGTTCAGGTAAATCTACATTACTCAATTTAATTGCTACTTTTGATCGTACAACTGAAGGCTTGATAAAGTTAGACGGGTTGCCACTTAATCAATTGAAGAATAAAGACATTGCACGTTTTCGTAGAGAAATGATGGGATTTGTGTTTCAAGATTTTAATGTGTTGAATACGATGTCGAACAAAGATAATATTTTGATGCCTCTTGTACTTGCAAATGAACGTCCAAAAATAATGCAAAAACGCTTAATGGAAATAAGTGAACAATTAGGAATTGAAGACTTGCTTGAAAAATATCCGTCTGAAATATCTGGGGGACAAAAACAACGGATAGCTATAGCCCGTGCGTTGATAGCACGACCTAAATTATTATTAGCTGATGAACCCACTGGTGCACTTGATTCAAAAACCTCTAAAAACCTTATGTGTTTATTTCGAAAAATTAATCAAAAGCATCAAACTATATTAATGGTGACACATTCAAATATTGACGCGTCATATGCGAACCGTGTCATCTTCATCAAAGATGGTCGTTTGTATCATGAGATTTATCGTGGTGAAGAATCGCAAACAGATTATCAAAAGCGTATTGCCGATAGTTTGGCCATATTGAATGGAGTAGGTGACTAATATGACTTTCAAGATTTTGTGGAAAATGATTAAACAAAATGGTGTAAAGGCAAACATTAAAAAGACGTTAACGCCACATACGTTACGCCACTCTTTTGCGACACATTTATTGGAAAATGGCGCAGATTTAAGAGCAGTGCAAGAGATGTTAGGTCACTCTGACATATCTACTACTCAACTCTATACACATGTTTCAAAATCTCAAATTAGAAAAATGTATAACCAATTTCATCCTAGAGCATAAAGTGAACCATAACTCAAAAGTCACAATACACATGACTAAAAATGTCTGTGCTATT
>OJWB01001029.1_pt1 | contig 1092 bp, 2 predicted proteins | sample 1600321 | NCBI WGS metagenome assembly OJWB01 (sample SAMN04436905, study PRJEB24849) | human gut metagenome | biome: human gut; feature: NICU; material: stool | host: Homo sapiens | place: USA: Saint Louis, MO | collected 2012-04-01
GCTAAAATTGACTTGAACGTGATGATTAATGATCTTTCAAGCACTTTTTGCCGTGGGTAGAAAGTGCTTTTTTTATTGTGATTAAAAAAAGCACCCAATAAATTTAAATGGAGGTGTCTGAATGTCTGCTATCATTGAAGCAAAAAAACAACAAGTCGATACTATCGCTGAACAACTTAAAAATTCAGTTTCAACAGTTATCGTTGACTACCGTGGTTTAACTGTAGCAGAAGTTACTGAATTACGTTCACAATTACGTGAAGCAGGTGTTGAGTATAAAGTATACAAAAACACTATGGTTCGTCGTGCTGCTGAACAAGCAGGTATCGAAGGCTTGGATGAATTCTTAACAGGTCCTACAGCAATCGCAACTTCTACTGAAGATGTTGTTGCACCAGCAAAAGTTATTGCAGGATTTGCAAAAGAACATGAAGCTTTAGAAGTTAAAACAGGCGTTATGGAAGGTAACGTTATCTCTGCTGAAGAAGTTAAAACAGTTGGTTCATTACCTTCACACGATGGTCTTGTATCTATGCTTTTATCTGTATTACAAGCACCTGTACGCAACTTCGCTTATGCAGTTAAAGCTGTTGGAGAACAAAAAGAAGAAAGCGCTGAATAATTGCGCATAAAAATTAAATTAATGGAGGAAATATAAAATGGCTAATCAAGAACAAATCATTGAAGCAATTAAAGAAATGTCAGTATTAGAATTAAACGACTTAGTAAAAGCAATTGAAGAAGAATTTGGTGTAACTGCAGCTGCTCCAGTAGCAGTAGCAGGTGCAGCTGGTGGCGCTGACGCTGCAGCAGAAAAAACTGAATTTGACGTTGAGTTAACTTCAGCTGGTTCATCTAAAATCAAAGTTGTTAAAGCTGTTAAAGAAGCAACTGGTTTAGGATTAAAAGATGCTAAAGAATTAGTAGACGGAGCTCCTAAAGTAATCAAAGAAGCTTTACCTAAAGAAGAAGCTGAAAAACTTAAAGAACAATTAGAAGAAGCTGGAGCTACTGTAGAATTAAAATAATTCAAGTATCTTAAACTTAATAATCAAAGTTTTATAGCAAGTATTGCTATAATATAATGATTCT
>OJWB01001057.1_pt1 | contig 1067 bp, 1 predicted proteins | sample 1600321 | NCBI WGS metagenome assembly OJWB01 (sample SAMN04436905, study PRJEB24849) | human gut metagenome | biome: human gut; feature: NICU; material: stool | host: Homo sapiens | place: USA: Saint Louis, MO | collected 2012-04-01
GAAATAAGAAAACAGCATTATATCTCATAATCTATTGAAGCAGCCTGAAAAAGCACTAGTGAACCATATCAAAAAATGTATCGGTCGTCCAAACAGCATAATATTGCGTTCCATTTTTTAGAAATTCTAACATTTGATACACAGCAATTACAAAACTTATTGATACTAAACTTATTAGAAATAAAAAAAGCATTAAACAACATCATACAATGTTAGTTTAATGCTTTAAATATCAGTATATTATTAATCACATATGATTAGTGAATATAGTTATATGAAGCAGCTTGACTCGCAGAGATTGTACGTGAAGTGACAACACCTGCACCGTGACCGTAGTTCATTTCTGAAACTCTGATTGAACCATTGCTGTTTACACCTTCAACGTATGCTACGTGTCCGTATGCACCTTGTGACGTTTGTAAGATTGCACCTTTAGCAGGTGAATTGTTTACTGTGTAACCAGAACGTGCTGCAGCGTTTGCCCAGTTGTTTGCGTTACCCCACGTTGAACCGATTTTGCCACCTACTCTGTCAAATACATAATATGTACATTGACCTGAAGTGTATAAGTTACCAGATGCTGAGCGAGCGTTTGATAAAGATACACCGTTTGATGATGGCGCAGAAGTTGTTGTAACGTGAACATTACTACTTGATGTTGAATAGCTTGCGCCTAAACCACCAGTCGGTTGAGTTGTTCTTTGTGATTGCGTGTTGTTTGATTGATAGTTGTTGTAATTGTTGTAATTACTGTAGTTATTGTAGTTGCTATAGTTATTGTAACCATAGTAGTTGTAGTTATTATAATTATTATAGTTATATGAAGTATTTACACGATCTGGACTCCAGTTACCTTTCCAAGTGTAGTGGTAGTTACCTTCAGCATCGATTGTGTAAGTGTAGCTATATGAATAAGGGTCGTTTGGATTGTACCCATCATTATTTTGTTCTGCTGCTTGTGCGTCATGGTGTGCAAATGCGAAAGTAGCGATTCCTGCAGTTGCAATTGTAGCTGTAGCGATTATACTCTAAGATCGGAAGAGCGGTTCAGCAGGAATGCCGAGACC